>ULPG01041413.1_pt1 | contig 10906 bp, 7 predicted proteins | sample 1953321 | NCBI WGS metagenome assembly ULPG01 (sample SAMEA4835624, study PRJEB28245) | human gut metagenome | biome: gut microbiome; material: fecal sample | place: Denmark | collected 2008 | reverse complement strand
CCAGAAGATGCTGCCGGCCGTGCGGGCCGAGCAATCCCGGGCCCTCTTGCTCGTGACGCTCTATGGGTGCACGGACAATCGGCTCTACTACGATCAGGCGCACGCCCTGATCGATCCCTGGCTCGCGGAGAAATCGCCCAAGAAGAGCAAGGCGCAGCTGATCCGCCACCTGGCTGATTTCGACCGAGAGTTTGGCCACGGAGGCGAATAAGCCCTTTCACGGATCCGGAATCCGCCAAGATCGCACGCTGTTTTTGAATTACAACCCAATAAAATTCATACATCAGATCATGTATCGTTTAATTGAAAAACTGCGACTGGATCGTTATATCAGTTCACGGTTGATTCTTGCATTGGACCTGTTGGTTTCGGTCGGGGCCTCTATCATCTCGCTGTTAGTTGCAAGCATTCTTTTGGGTGCTGAAGCCCTTATCTGGAAAACAATCGGCTGGTGGCTCGGAGGATCCGTTGTCTTTTCCTGGATCGCGTTCGTGTTGCTCCAAACCCACAAATCAATCATCCGTCACGCCACCTTGCGGGGTTTGGGCCGTTTGAGTATCGCCGTTGTTTTCAAGGGAATTGGGATCGCAGTTATATTGGCTTTGGGTGTCGCTGGCCCGACATTTCCAGCGATCTGGATCACTCTGTTGTTTGACATATTGTTGAGCCTTTCAGGACTGGTGATTATGCGCGTTGCCATGGTTGTCGTCTATGACTGGCTCAAAGACAGCCGTCAAAGGCATTGCAAATGCCAGCGGATTCTGATCTACGGAACCGGCGACAAGGGCGTTTCGTTGGTGACCCAACTCCAAAATTCTCAAGAGTATCAGGTCGTCGGTTTCCTGACCTACGGCAAAACACTGAAGAATCATATGTTGGCCGATCTCCCGGTCTACTACTTCGAGACCGAAGAGAATGTCAAGTACCTGCACAACTGCAAGGATATTGACGCCATTCTCTTCGCCCACGTCCATGAGGCTCGCGAAGAGCAGGAGCGCCTAATCCATTATTGTACGGACTGCAACCTCAAGGTGCTGATCGCTCCCTCGATCGACGAGGTGGTCGACGGCAAGGTGCAGCGTCAGGCAATCCGCGAGATCAGGATCGAGGACCTGCTGGGACGTGAAGAGATCAAGATCTCGATGGACGAGATCATCGCCAACTTCCGTGGCAAGACGATCCTGGTTACGGGCGCGGCGGGGTCCATCGGTTCGGAGTTGTGCCGCCAGCTGGCGACGTTCGGAGTCAAGGAACTCGTGCTGTTCGACAACTCCGAGACGCCGATGCACAACATCCGCCTCGAGTTGGAGGATCGCTTCCCCAATCTGAAGTTCATCCCCGTAATCGGCGATGTGCGCATGATTCCGCGTCTGGATTTCGTCTTCCGCACCTATCGTCCGCAGGTGGTCTTCCACGCAGCAGCCTACAAACACGTGCCGCTGATGGAGGAGAATTCCTGCGAAGCCGTTCTGGCCAACGTTGCCGGCTCGCGCAACGTGGCGGACAAGTGTATCGAATATGACGTCGAGAAGATGGTTATGATCTCGACGGACAAGGCCGTCAACCCGACCAACATCATGGGCTGTACAAAACGTCTGGCCGAGATCTACGTGCAGTCGCTCGGTCTGGCCATCGAGGCCGGCAAGGTGAAGGGCAAGACGAAGTTCGTCACTACGCGTTTCGGCAACGTGCTGGGTTCGAACGGCTCGGTGATCCCGCGCTTCCGCGAGCAGATAGCCAAGGGCGGTCCGGTTACGGTTACGCACCCCGACATCACGCGCTTCTTCATGACGATTCCGGAGGCCTGTCGTCTGGTAATGGAGGCTGCCACGATGTCTACGGGCACCCAGATCTTTGTCTTCGACATGGGTAAGTCGGTGAAGATCGCCCACCTGGCCAGGCGCATGATCGAACTGGCCGGTCTGGAGGTCGACAAGGACATCAAGATCGAATACACGGGACTGCGCCCGGGCGAAAAACTCTATGAGGAGGTGCTGTCGAATACGGAGAACACGCTTCCGACGTCACACGACCGCATCCGTATCGCCAAGGTCCGCGAGTACGACTACGCCGATGCTCTCAAGGGTGCGCAGGAGTTGGAGGAGCTTTCGCGTGCCGTCATCATTCCGGATATGGTTCGCCTGATGAAGAAGATCGTTCCCGAGTTCAAGTCCAAGAACTCGCGGTTCGAGGAATTCGATAAAGAAACGAAGTAAAATCAACCATAATGAACACGGAACAGAACAAAAACTTAAAGATCGCCGTAGCCGGAACCGGCTATGTTGGCTTGTCTATCGCCACATTGTTGGCACAGCATCATCAAGTAACCGCAGTTGATGTTATTCCCGAGAAGGTGGAGATGCTGAATCGGAAACAGTCTCCGATTCAAGATGACTATATTGAAAGATATCTGGCCGAGAAGCCGCTGAATCTCACCGCCACATTGGATGGCGCCGCCGCCTATCGGGATGCGGATTTTGTCGTGATTGCCGCTCCGACAAACTACGACCCCGTCAAGAACTATTTTGACACAAGCCATGTCGAAGAGGTGATCGATCTGGTCCTGGAGGTCAATCCTCAGGCCGTCATGGTTATCAAGTCTACGATTCCCGTAGGTTACTGCCGGAGTTTGTATATCAAGTACATGCAGAAGGGGGTAAAACGGTTCAATCTGCTGTTCTCGCCCGAATTCCTGCGTGAAAGCAAAGCTCTCTACGATAACCTCTACCCGAGTCGTATTATTGTGGGTATTCCCAAAATCATCAACGATGAGCGGTTCAAGGAGGAGAATGATGCCATTCGAGCCATCGCAGATATTCCGGCGCTTGAGAAGGCCGCCCATACGTTTGCTGCACTGTTGCAGGAAGGGGCCATCAAAGAGGATATCGATACGCTGTTTATGGGTCTGAAAGAGGCTGAAGCTGTAAAGCTCTTTGCCAATACCTACCTGGCCCTTCGAGTCAGCTACTTCAATGAACTGGATACTTATGCCGAGGTAAAAGGATTGGATTCCCAAGCCATTATTCTCGGAGTTGGTCTGGATCCCCGTATTGGGACTCACTACAATAACCCGTCGTTCGGTTATGGCGGATATTGCCTGCCGAAAGACACCAAACAATTGCTGGCCAATTATGCGGATGTCCCGGAGAATCTGATCGAGGCCATCGTCGAGTCGAATCGCACCCGCAAGGATTTCATTGCGGATCAGGTTCTGAAAAAAGCGGGGTATTACAGCTATTCTTCGATAAATGGCTACAATAAGGAACAGGAGAAGCCCATCGTGATCGGCGTATATCGTCTGACCATGAAATCCAACAGCGACAATTTCCGCCAGAGTTCGATTCAAGGCGTCATGAAGCGCATCAAGGCCAAAGGCGCAACGGTTATCATTTATGAGCCTACCCTTGAGGATGGATCGACATTCTTCGGCAGCGAGGTTGTCAACAATCTCGAAAAGTTCAAGCAGATGAGTGCGGCTATCATCGCCAATCGCTATGACCCCTGCCTGGACGATGTCGAGGCAAAGGTCTATACCCGAGATATTTTCAGAAGAGATTAACTATTAAACAAATTAACACACATAAGTCATGTCTATTTTCAAAGACAAAATCCTGTTAATCACAGGCGGTACGGGAAGTTTCGGCAATGCAGTTCTGCGCCGTTTCCTCGACTCTGACATCCGGGAAATTCGTATCTTCTCGCGCGACGAGAAGAAACAGGATGACATGCGCCACTTCCTTCAGGCTAATCGTCCGGACGTTTCAACCAAAGTGAAATTCTATATTGGAAATGTACGCAACCGCGAGGCTATAGATTTCGCAATGAACGGAGTCGATTATGTCTTCTCGGCGGCCGCACTGAAGCAGGTACCCTCTTGCGAATTCTATCCGATGGAGGCTGTGCGTACGAATGTAGAAGGCACCAACAATGTACTTCTCTCCGCTATCGCTCACGGCGTTAAGAATGTCGTCGTCCTCTCTACGGACAAAGCAGCCTACCCGATCAATGCCATGGGTATCTCCAAGGCCATGATGGAGAAGGTTGCCATTGCCCAGGGGCGTGCACTGGGGCCGGATGCAAAGACCACCATCTGCTGCACCCGCTATGGAAACGTAATGGCCAGCCGAGGTTCCGTGATTCCGCTTTGGGTTGAGCAGATGATAGAGGGCAAGCCGATCACCATCACGGATCCCAACATGACCCGCTTCATGATGACGCTTGATGATGCTGTCGATCTTGTCATGTATGCCTTTGAGCATGGCAACAACGGCGATCTCTTCGTTCAGAAGGCCCCGGCCGCAACCCTCGACGTGCTTGCAGAGGCCCTCAAGCAGATTTACGCCAAGGTGAATCCCAAATACGGAGAGACCGAGGTGAAAATCATCGGTACCCGTCACGGCGAAAAACTCTATGAAACGCTCGTAACACGTGAAGAGATGCTCCGTTCGGAAGATTGCGGCAACTACTTCCGCATTCCCTGCGACGCCCGCGACCTGAACTACGACAAATTCTTCACGGAAGGCGACGATGCCATCAGCCGCATGGAGGACTATCACAGCCACAACACCAAGCGACTCGATGTCGAAGGCATGAAGGCGCTGCTCCTCAAGCTCAATTTCATCCGCGAAGACCTCGGTCTGCAGCCCAAAGCAAAGTCCCGCGACTATAGAAGCGAATAACAGATGAAGATTCTGGTAACCGGAGCAAAAGGTTTCGTTGGTCGGAACCTTTGCTCCCAACTTAATAACATCAAAACAGGCAAGGCCAAGTGCTACGGAGACCTTCAGATCGATGAGGTCTTTGAGTATGACCTGGACAGCACCATGGAGCAACTGGATGCCTGGTGCTCCGAATGCGATTTTGTATTCAACCTTGCGGGTGTGAACCGGCCTCAGAACCCCGAAGAGTTCATGACCGGCAATTTCGGCTTTGCCTCAACGCTTCTGGATACGCTGAAGAAGCATGGGAACAAGGCCCCCGTCATGCTCTCGAGCTCGGCCCAGGCCTCTCTTACCGGCCGTTTCGGCAACAGCGAATACGGGCGAAGCAAGAAGGCGGGCGAAGATCTCTTCCTCCAGTATGGCGAGGAAAACGGTGTAAAGGTTCTTGTTTACCGCTTCCCCAATCTCTACGGAAAATGGTGTCGCCCCAACTACAACAGCGCCATCGCCACGTTCTGCAACAACATCGCCAACGAGCTGCCCATCACGGTCAACGATCCGAAAGTGGAGCTCGAGGTCCTTTACATCGACGACCTTGTTGAAGAGATGATTGCCGCGCTGAAAGGTCAGGAGCACCACTGCGAGTTCGAAGGGCTGACCGTATTGCCCTCGGCCGAAGGACGTTACTGCTACTGCCCCGTTACTCACAAGGCTACGCTGGGCGAAATCGTCGACCTTCTGCACCAGTTCCACGACATGCCGAAGACGCTGATGATCCCCGAGATTCCGGCCGACAGCTTTGCCAAGAGACTCTACAGCACCTATCTGAGCTACCTCCCCAAGGACAAGGCCATTTTTGACCTGAAGATGAACTGCGACGACCGCGGCTCCTTCACCGAACTGGTTCACACGCTCAACTGCGGACAGGTAAGCATCAATATCAGCAAACCGGGTATCACCAAAGGTCAGCACTGGCACCACACCAAATGGGAGCAGTTCATCGTTGTTTCCGGCCACGGCCTGATCCAGCAGCGGAAAGAGGGTACGGACGAGGTTATCGAGTTCGAAGTCTCGGGCGACAAGATTCAGAGCGTCATCATGCTGCCCGGATATACGCACAACATCATCAACCTCTCGAAGACTCAGGATCTTGTCACGGTCATGTACTGCAACGAGGTTTTCAATCCGGAGCGGCCGGACACCTTCTTCGATCCCGTAGTAAGCGAATAAAAGCCGCAAGATGGCTGAATAATCAAAACGATCTATGGAAACCAAAACTCCGAAATTCGACTACAGTGATATTCACTGGCAAAATAACGGCAAAATCAAACTCTGCATCATTGTCGGCACCCGCCCGGAGATCATCCGGCTCGCAGCCGTCATCTCCAAATGCCGCAAATATTTCGATGTGATTCTGGCCCACACGGGACAGAACTACGACTACAACCTCAACGGCATCTTTTTCCGTGACCTGAAGCTCACCGAGCCGGAGGTCTACATGGATGCGGTCGGAGATGACCTCGGCGCGACCTGCGGCAACATCATCAACTGCAGCTACAAGCTTTTCGCCGCAACCAAACCGGACGCCGTGCTCGTCCTTGGCGACACCAACAGCTGCCTGAGTGTCATCGGCGCAAAACGCCTTCACATTCCGATTTTCCACATGGAGGCCGGCAACCGCTGCAAAGACGAATGCCTGCCGGAGGAGACGAACCGCCGCATCGTGGACATCATCTCGGATGTCAATCTCGCCTACTCCGAGCATGCAAGAAGATACCTGGCAGAATGCGGACTTCCCCGTGAGCGTACATACGTCACCGGTTCGCCCATGGCCGAGGTACTCCACCAGAACCTCGCCGAAATCGAGGCATCCGACGTACACGAGAGACTCGGACTCAAGAAGGGGCATTACATCCTGTTGAGTGCTCACCGCGAGGAGAACATCGACACGGAGAAGAACTTCCTCAGCCTTTTCAATGCGATCAACGCGATGGCCGAGAAGTATGACATGCCGATTCTCTACAGCTGCCACCCCCGCAGCCGTCATCGTCTCGAGGCTACCGGGTTCAAGCTTGATCCGCGCGTACAGGTTCAGCAGCCGCTGGGATTCCACGACTACAACTGCCTTCAGATGAACGCCTTCGCTGTCGTATCCGATTCGGGCACCCTTCCCGAGGAGAGTTCTTTCTTCACCAGCGTAGGTCATCCTTTCCCGGCAGTCTGCATCCGCACCTCGACCGAACGTCCCGAGTCTCTCGACAAGGCAGGCTTTATTCTCTCCGGCATCGACACCAAAGGACTTCTCCAATCCGTCGACACGGCAGTAGAACTTGTCAAGAACGGCGACTACGGCACTCCGGTTCCTGACTACACGGATGAAAATGTCTCCACCAAGGTAGTGAAGATCATCCAGAGCTACGTTGGCGTAGTGAACAAGATGGTGTGGCGAAAGGAAGTCTAATCCCTCTAAATAATTAAAAATTCTCAGACGTACAGCGGTTTCCTACAAATACAGTCTAATGTCTCTATTGCTAAAAAATACATTACAGATAGTAAAGAGACACATACAACTTTACAAGACATATTGATTTGAGGTTGGCACTCCTATCCTACAAATATTTATCTGTCACGTTATAAAACTATTTCATTATTGGACGTATATACTTAAGTCGGAAGCTGAAATCCACTGACATTTTTCGGAATATAGAAAGTTTATATAGGATTATAATGAGGGTAATAAAAACTGCATTGCATTAGTATAATATTCCACATTTTCAGGCATACCAGATCCATGTCAAACTTGCTTACTCCGGATTCATCTTTATTGAAGATAATACAATAGCGATTAATTTACCAGAGTGATACAGCCTAATAGAAACGACAACTATAAAATGAGATATTGTCCTTGCAATAATGGTTGATACTAGATAGACAGTATCACTTACACATAATTAATTAAAGATGATCACTTCAAGAGAAAGCTGATAAGTTATAGACAACCAATGCTTTTGAATAGAAATAGTTCTATGCATTATTTCAAAGTCCATATTCCAGAGCAACTAAAAATACAAAATGCGTAAAAGATATCTTTAGATAAAGCCTCAATCTCTGTACAAATTAAAGCATAAGCTTTTCTTCAACACAAAAGAAGGTTTGAATATTCTGCTCAAGGGGAGGGATTTGAAAGGAATAACGCAGTCAAACTTTCACACGACTCTTGGCAGAAACTAAATTCTCATCGAATAACTAATAATCCAATAGAAAATAGAGACAAACTATCCTCCCACAAAAAACAAATTTGCTCATATCGTTGCTGTTCTAATTCTCAAAATAAGCAACAACAAACGAAATAATAGGCCTTAGAGAAATAAGGTAAAAACGGTTAAAGCAGCAATAAAACCCAATACACGTATAATAAATATATCCCAAAATGCCCCATACAATTAAAATAAAGTATGATAGTATAGACGTACTGAAATTTATCTTATCCTTTCTAATTATTCAGATCCATACAGAGTTTTACTTTATTTGGATGAAACCTTATGTCAGATTAGCCGTACCAATTTTCTTCATAATATCAGCTTTCTTCTTTTTCAGAAGAAATCCAGGAAAGGAACAATTAATAGGATACATTAAAAGACTTTCAATTCTATACCTCTTCTGGTTTATAGTATGGGGACTATATTTTGTATATGCTAATCGAGCTATTGTATTCTCATCTCAAGGTTTCGTGTTTATTTTGCGTTCCTTAGTCTTTGGTAGCACATTTGCTGCCTCTTGGTATATTGCAGCATCAATTATTGGAACCATTATCGTATATGTTCTCTCAAAGCTATTAAATGATAGATGGTTAATATTCATTACTGCATTAATCTATATTACTATTACTTTGGGGACATCTTATTATCATCTTTTCCCAGATTCTTTCAGCAAATTAGAAGATGCTTTTTATCAAATCACGGGCACACATCTTTCTATTAGCTTCCCTGTATCATTATTCTGGATAGCAGTGGGCAAATCATTGATAAACTACAATCCCACAAAAATAAGCAGACTCACATTAAGCATATCTGCGTTAGCATCTCTTATATTGTTACAGTTAGAGTACCGTTTTGTTCGTAACATATGGTTGACAGGAGATTGCTATTTGATGCTTATTCCATCATGTCTTTTCTTGTTAATGTATGTTCTATCATTTACTGACTACACATGCTCTCATGCGAAGCAATTACGTAGTGCAAGCACTATCATATACTGTTCTCACTATAATATCCTTTTTATAACTTTGTCTATATTAACTCTGATAGAGGGGAAAAGTCCCAATCTTTCATCTCTTGTAAAGTTTACAATAGCAGCAGGCATATCGCTGATAATCACCACAATAATACTTTCATTAGAGAAAATTAGAGGATTCAAATGGTTGAAATATTCACACTAAAGTAAATTTAAACGACAACATTAATGCTACGATGATAAACTCTGCAACTAACAATAAACGAATAGCAAAAAACACACTGATGCTTTACATCAGAATGCTATTCATTATGGTTGTATCACTCTACACCTCTCGGGTTGTATTACAGGCTCTTGGCGTAGAAGACTTTGGCGTATTCAATGTTGTCGGGGGCATCGTCACAATGTTTACTTTCATAAATTCAGCTATGGTATCATCCACCCAAAGATACCTCAATTTTGAGTTGGCAACAGGGAATGAAAGTAAACTCAAAAGTGTATTCAACACCTCTGTTCAAATTCATGCTATTATCGCCATCACAATTATCGTACTAGGTGAAACCATTGGTCTATGGTTTCTTCTAGAAAAACTTGTCATCCCGGAAGGTCGAATGACTGCAGCCATATGGGTCTATCAATGCTCGATACTTTCTTGTGCTGTCAATATTATGTCAGCCCCTTATAATGCAGATATTATTGCTCATGAAAAGATGTCAGCCTTCGCCTATATTTCAGTGTTAGAGGTTTCATTAAAACTTCTAATAGTATATCTCCTTTGGCTCTCTCCGTATGATAAACTGATTGTATACGCGATACTCACATTGATGATTCAAATAATTATTCGCTCAATTTACTCTGGTTACTGCCACAAGCATTTCACGGAATCCAAGCTTGTGTGGCAATTCAATAAACCTCTCTTCAAAGAGATGTCAGGTTTTGCCGGATGGAGTTTCGTTGGGAACCTCGCCAGCATCCTCTTCAATCAAGGATTAAATATGATGCTTAACATATTTTTTGGCCCGGTCATCAATGCGGCAAGAGGGATCGCCGTTCAAGTACAGTCAACCGTAACACAATTTGTGACAGGCTTTCAAACAGCAATCAATCCTCAGATTACCAAGAATTACGCAGAAGGCAATCTAGAACAAATGCACAGTCTTATGTTCCGTAGTGCACGCTTCTCTTTTCTCTTGCTTTACTTTATCTCGCTTCCCGTATTACTAGAAACAAAATTTTTGTTAACTATTTGGCTCAAAGAGGTACCAGAAAATACAATTATTTTCACGCAGTTTATTTTATGCATATCGTTGCTCTTTACCACAGCTAATCCATACACTACCGCCAATCAAGCAACTGGCAATGTGAAAACCTATCAATTGATGGTCGGAGGCATTCTACTCACTATCTTGCCAATATCTTATATAGTACTTAATCTTGGAGCTCCGGCCTACTCTGTTTTTATCGTTCATTTATGTGCAGAGATTATTGCTCAAATTTGCCGAATGGTCTTATTACGTAAAAATATCAAACTTTCAATCAAACAATACGTGCGCAATATATACCTACCAGTTCTTGCAGTGATCGTTGTCTCCATACTCCTTCCTATACTCGTTCATTCGCAGATGGAAATGGGTTGGATAAGATTTATAACCGTAGTCGCCTCTTGTATACTCTCTGTAGGTTTTAGCGCATTCTTTATTGGATTAACGAAGAATGAACGTTTGTTCTTCTTGAATAAAGGGTTACGAATAATCGCCATAAGAAAATGATAAATATTACAAATAAGCAAAACTGCTGTGGCTGTAGTGCCTGTGCTACAATATGTCCCAAGCGTTGCATAACGATGGCTGCTGATAACGAAGGATTCCTTTATCCCCAAGTGAATAAGAATATTTGCATTGATTGTGGCCTCTGCGAGAAAGTTTGCAACGAACTCCATCCATTTGATAAACGTAAGCCACTAAAGACTCTTGCCATTATTAATAATTCCAATCAGCAGTTGAACTGCTGTG
>ULPG01028950.1_pt1 | contig 10972 bp, 7 predicted proteins | sample 1953321 | NCBI WGS metagenome assembly ULPG01 (sample SAMEA4835624, study PRJEB28245) | human gut metagenome | biome: gut microbiome; material: fecal sample | place: Denmark | collected 2008 | reverse complement strand
GCACAGAGCTTCAGCTTTTTGAGAGCAAGGGCGGAAAGATAAGATTCCAGCAGACTTCAAATGAGGACAGATTTGATAATCTTGCTGCTGCTATCACAGCTAACAAGGATATTCCTGATATATTCAAGTATGAGTGGCTTGCATTCCCTTCACAGGTAGTAAAGGATATGTATCAGCCTATCGACAGCATAGTTGATTTCAGCCAGCCTTTGTGGTCTGCAACAAAGGATACAGCAGATCAGTTCATGCTCAATGGAAAGCATTATGTTGCGCCTCTTGGCTATTCTGCTTCTGCTATGCTCTGCTATGATAAGGATATCATTGACGCAGAGGGCCTTGACGATCCATATGAGCTTTATGTAAACAATGAGTGGACTTGGAAGAATTGGGAGGATATCATGTCCTCATATGTTGGCAACGCACCGGCTGATACTGAGCGTTACGGCGTAAACGGCTTCTTCAGAGCGCACGTTGTTCAGCAGACGGGCAAGCGTCTTGTAAACTATGATCCTGCAACAAACGAGTTTTCAAGCAATCTTAACGACCCTGATATAGAAAAGGCTCAGAACTTCCTTTATAATATGATGAAGGACGGACTTATCCTTAACGGCTGGGTAGGCTCTGCAAGAGATTGCTTCAATCAGAACTGCTTGTTCTATGCAATGGGCGAGTGGGCTTACACAGGCAACCAAACTCCAAAGGAGGGCGAGAACTGGGGCGTTGTTCCTATTCCTCAGTATGACGATAATCAGCAGAAGATAACAACGTCTGATATGACAGCTTTCATGTGGGTAAAAGGTTCAACAAGAAGCGAAGCTGTTAAGTGCTGGTTCGAGTGCGTAAGAGCTTCAAAGACAGATCCTAAGTATGAGCAGACAAATAAGGACAAGTTCATGGAGAACAACCCTAATTGGACAGACGAGATGTATGATGTGAAAATGGACGTTGTTTCTGACGATTACCTTATGCTCTTCGACTATGCTTACGGTATATCTTCCGCTCTCGGTGACAGAAAGCAGTTTGACGGAAACCAGTGCCTTGTTGACGCACTCTACAGTGATGCTTCAAATGTTAATGAAGAGGGTGTACAGTCTACATGGACGCAGGTTCGTGAGAAGTATTCTGCAACTGTAGATTCCGAGATCAAGGAACTCAACCAGAAGATCGCAAGCCTTAAATCATAATAAATAACTCCTGATAAAAATAACGCAGGCTGTAAAAAGTCTGCGTTATTTTTATACGTATTTTAGAATAGCCCAAGCCCTAAAGCTGTGCGGAATGTGATGAAGATAAGCCCGGCAAAGGCGAGTATGGTAACAGGTGCGGTGAGATAGATGACTATCTTTTTGCCTTGTGAAACGTCAGGGCAGAAGTTTATGAGCCTGAAACTTTCACGGTGATATCTAAGCTCTTTTACGAAAAGCACAAGACCAGCTATCATAAGACCGAAAGAGAGAAGAGCGACAGCAATTATTATCATTGGTGCTGTGCCTGTGATCTGACCTTTTTCAAGGTCTGCGGCAAACTTGTCAAAGTCTATGGAACCAAGTGCGACGCTCTGAATTGCTCCGATAGTGTTCATGGTGAAGTGAAGTATCAAAGACGGGAAGATAGAACCTGTTTTTGCAACCATAAAGCAGGCACACATTCCCATAACAGCCGCATAGAGTATCTGCTGATAGCTTCCATGCCAAAGACCGAAGGTCAGCCCCACCATTATAATGCCTGTGAGCTGTCCGCATTTTTCAGCATTTCTGAAAAGCGTACCTCGAAACATAAGCTCCTCAAAAAACGGTGCAAGCATTGACATTGCAAGCACGCTCGTTACGCCGCCCAGGGCAGTGCCGCTTGAAGTGAAGTCAACGCCTTTAAGGCTCGTTCCCGAAGCTTTCTGCACATATGAGAAAATAAATGTGTTGATATAATTTGCGGCATAGATAAGCCCGAATGATATGACGATCCATTTTGCTACCCATTTTGCAGGCATTGAAGGCTTTCTGAAACAGGCTGTTATTTTAAGCCCCTCTTTTTTGCCACTTACAAGTCTGAAAACCACAAGAACTATTGGCACAACCACGAGATACTGTATGCAGTAGCTCACAAGCTGAGCGATATCCTCATAGTAGGCGGACTTTCCTGCGATATGGTACACCACTAAGTCGCCAAGTCTTATAAGTGCGATATCAAGCATATAGAAAATTATCACCATAAGTGAATTTACGTTTGAGGTTTTTCGTATAAGTTTTATTGTATCGTTATTCATTTTATGATCTCCATATTTGCGTTATGTATTTTACAAGAAAATTATATCACAGGTGGAGTTTTGTGTCAATCGAAACGTTGTTATTAGTGAGGAGTTAGGAGTGAGGAATGAGGAATTATGGTATCGCCTGCGGCGATGATTTTTTATATGAAAAAAGACCGCTTTTTGATGAGCGGTCTTTTGGTTGAAAGTTTTTAAAAGGTGGGCGAACACTGTTCGCCCCTACAAATCAACAGTTATATGTACTGCGATATTAGAGCTTTACTATCTCGCCGTACTGCTCTCTGCCTGCGCCTACAGCGTTTGACTCGTCTGTATCAATGTGCATAGCAAGAGCGAACTTGTCGCTTACTCTGATAACAGTGTCGCAGAGGATAGCTGTTCTTTCTGCAGACTCTATCTTTACTGCAACGATATCCTTATCCTTTACGCCGAATGTTTCAGCGTCAGCAGGTGTCATATGGATATGTCTTTTAGCAACGATAACGCCCTCAGAACACTCAACTTCGCCACATGGGCCAACAAGCTTGCAAGCGCCTGAGCCTGCTGTGTCGCCTGACTCTCTGATAGGAGCGGTAACGCCGATAGAACGTGCGTCTGTAGCTGAAAGCTCGATCTGGTCTGCTTTTCTTACAGGACCGAGGATAGATACGTTTGCAAGCTCTTTCTTAGGACCTACAACTGTAACTCTCTCCTCACAAGCAAACTGACCAGGCTGTGAAAGATCTTTCTTCTTTGTAAGTGTTGCACCCTTTCCGAACAGCGTTTCAAGAGTTTCCTGAGTAACGTGAACGTGACGTGCAGATGTTTCAACGATAAACTTTGGCATGATGAACATTCCTTTCAATTATTGTATTTACATTTCTATTTTACTACTATTTTCGCCACAGGTCAAGGGGTAATTTAACTTTGGGTAACAAATTTTTTGTCATGTTGATCAAAAAAACAGCGGCTGCCGTTTGAGACAACCGCTGTGTGCAGTTAAGAAATCAGTTATTTCTTGTGTTTTTTCTTTATTCCCATTGCCGCACTGCCGCTTATCAACAGCATTGCAAGCCAAAGGCTCATACCACTGCCGCTTCCGGTCTGTGGATTTTTCTGCTCGCTCTTAGGCTTATCAGCCGTGGAGCTGTCTGCCTTGATTTCGCTTGAATCGCCTTTCGTCTTATCTGGCTTTGAGCTATCTTTTTTGTCATCACTTGGAGTGTCTTTCAGCTTATCTGTAATAGTGTCTGCCTTTTGTATCTCCTTTGTGCCGCCTTTGTCACCAAAATACTTGCCGCATTCTTCACAGTACCAATACTCGATATTTCCCTCTTTGTCATGTGTTGCGTCAACTTTATCTATATGTGTGAGCTTTCCATGATTGTTCGGGTCGATATCGCCGTATTCACTGCCGCAGATATCGCAGGTGGCTTTCTTTGTGCAGGTCGCCTTGCCGCCGGAATGTGTACACTTGTATCCACACTCTGTACATTCGCCTGCGTTCCATTCGTGGGGTTCTCTCTCGATAGTCACCTCGCCGCAGCAATCATATTTTTTCTCGTGTTCTTTGCTGTCAAAGTCCCAAACAGGTTTGCCTGTATGATTTGTCGGGTCAAGGTCGCCGTATTCTTTATTACAGAATTTGCACTTTGCTTTTTCAGTACAAGTCGCAGTGCCGCCCACATGGTTTTTCAGCACGGTTACTTCTTTTTCACCTGTGATGACAAAACCGTCTTTGAGTTTTGCCGAAGCGTAAACCGTCATTGTTCCGCTCTCAAGATCTGATGCACTTACCTTTGCGGTGTAAAGATCGTCTTTTTCGGTAAACGCCAATTCCGTACCGTCGCCTGCAAATCTGAAGCCTGCTGTCACGTCAGTACAGCCCTCAGGCAGAGCAAATGTAAATTCATAATCACCTAAAGGACAGGTCTCGTCAGTTCCGTTTATGGATATCTTCAAAATAGTTGATTTTTTCGTTTCATATCCGCAAATTGTACATTCCTGCCAATATTCGCCGTCTTCCGTATTCCACTTGTAGGAGTGAAGTTCCTTTTGGCTGTCAGTTCCGCACTCACTGCACTGCTTCCAATGTCCGTTTTCATCGGATATATAATCGCCGAAGTTGTGTTCGATAGGCTCGCCCTCAGTAGCCTGACAGCGTTTGCAGGTCTTTGGAGCTGTGCAGGTCGCTTCTTTCCAATCATGTCCCAATGGGTTTATAGGCTCATCTTTGTACTGTGAACATTCGGAGCAATTAAACCTCTTCACACCCTTATCGATGCAAGTTGGCTCGGAGATTATCGTTCCCTCGTCAAATATATGTCCGTCTACTTCGCAGTTTCTTATTACTGTAAGCGTTGCTTTTTCAGATACCCAAGTACCCACATAGTCCGCATTTTCAGCGTTCTTGACCGTACATCGGTACATATATCCGTTAAAGCTTATGTTCGTTGCACAGGTGGTGAAAGTAGTCGACCATTTTTCTTTGCCGTCCACGACTTTTGAATCAAGAGAGAACGTTCCGTCAGCTTCGGTAACGTCTGCAAAAGTCTTTCCATCGTCCTTGCTCACCTGCCATATCACCTCAGCTCCGTAAGGATTTCCCTGAGCGATAGGAAGTGTGAACGTAGCCTTTTCTCCGCTGTTTATGGTCTTATTGCCGAGTGAGGCTGTAAACTCAGGAGAATAATATATTGTAAGCTTTGCCGCATTTGAAACTACAGAGCCGTATTCATTTGATACAACACAGCGCACAAGCTTTCCGTTGTTTTCTTTTCGCATTTTTAATGAATGTGAATTGTCGTTGGTATATGGGATGTCCACGAAAGTTTCTCCGTTATCGCTGCTTTCCTGCCACTGATATTGGAGCGGTTCACTGCCTGTTGCTTCTACATTGAAGAAATAGTAACGTTCAATTACGATAGTTATTTCTCCAGGCTTAACAGGTGCAGGCTGGCTGGGAGCGTTTGTTGAACCGCTTTGCGGGTGCTTTACTATGACCGGTGCTTTTTCGGAGAAGTTTATCGTAACAGGGCCGAAAACGGTCGGTTCAGTTTTCTGTCCGTCTCCTGTTGATACCCATGTTTTGCATCTTATCTGCCAGCCGTTCATTTGGCTTTCTATAGTAGGCTCGTAAACAGAAGAAGTTTCTCCGTCAATGGCGGTGAAAGTCTTTCCGCCGTCCTTGCTCACTTCCCATAGATATTTGAGCCTTACTGCGCCATTTGGCGTATTGTTTGTGACCTCGAATTTTGCCTTTTTATCCAAGTGGAATTTGTCAGGAGCAGTAAATACCGGCTCGTCAATGAAGATATATGCGTCATAGGTATATGAATGATTGAGCTTGGAATCCCAGCCTAAATAATATACATCTGCCTGATAATGCGTACCATTGTCACTGTTGCCCATACGCCCCACATACATGCTTGTGCCATGGGCATTTATTTTTGTGCGCTTGTCGTTTTCAACACTGTACCATTCTACTCGGATATCACTGTCTTGCAGTGAGGACGGCTCGTTTTCCATTGTTTTCAGCGTAACGACGTCGTTCTTTTTCACAACAAAGTATTTTAATGTTATAGGATCAAAAGGTATCCTATGCTCTAAGATATTCGTTCCATAACGCAGATTAAAATAGGTGTTCTCATCTTCAAGAGTGCCGTCAGCTTTTATTTTAAAAGCATTCACGCCATAAATGGAATCCTGTGACTTGAGCCAGAGATGAAGCTTGTTTCCGTCATGGAATATTTCTGAGCGGTTATAGCCATAAAAATCGTCATATGGCGGCTGACGTGTGTTAGCACTGCCTATAAACTCATTGCCATCTGCACCCCTTGCAACATAGGTGTACTTGTGTACCGAGTTTCCTTTTGCGTCCACAGCCTTGCCGTTGTCATTGAAGTCAGCGCTTCCGCCTGATATCTGCAAGATTACGTTGTCACCAAGCGTTCCAGAGTAGTTTCCGCTATCAATGATGACCTTGCCCTCTCCTACAATGTTAAGTCCTCGCACGATCGCACTGTTTGTAAATTCTATCGTGCCGCCTTTCAGCTCGATAGGATAAGTGAAATTATATGTTTTATCAGGGGAGGTCTTTAATTTTAAAGTTGCGCCGTCATAGACAATGATCTTCGGAAGCTCAAAACCGCTTTTGATATCTATGTTCATTTTGATATCGCCTGAAAGTATGTTTACATCAAATGGAACGTTGGTGTCCAGATCGATTTCATATATATCTTTTAGATCTATTCCGCTTGCTAAATAAAATGTTTCATAATCATGCATATCCTTGAAATATGACATTTTACCACGGCCATTATCATCTTTTATATAGATGTCATCCATGTTTTCTGTATAATATTCTGTATACCCTCCGAAGCCATACTGCGCAAACTTCTTGAAGTCAGCGGGACAAGTATCGCTTTCATAGAGTTTCAGCCGTCCCGAAACTGTTATTTCGTTGCCGCCTGATTTACGGAAACCACGATTGACGCTTTCATAATCCACATACTCTGTTCCGGCACGGACACGTCCTCTTCCTAAAAATTTTATGGCGTAATGGTGAACTTGTACGCCATATTCCATGAATCCCGGCGTGGACGGATTAATGTTTCTGCCTTCTACTGTGGCGTTGTTCTTTATTACGATACCGCCTGCTTCAAGGCCTGAGGTGTATTCTGAATCATACTCTTGTGGTTTGTATATCTCTTTAAAGACGTTACCTTCGACCTTACTGCCGTCAACTGTCAAAATTCCATATACCATTATTCCTGCAATAGTTGAACCTGCATTGTTGAAATATCCGCCTGAAGTGAGATTTTTTGGTCTGTAGTGTGTGTAATTGGTGCACTCTCCCTTAACAGGTCTGTATGTAGCACGACCCTCTACGGTGGTATTAGTGCCGTTTACATAAAGCGACCCCTCAACATAAATGCCGTTCATGCCCACAGTTGGTCCGTTTGCGCAAGCCCAAACAGTACTGTAGTCATTAACTATCATATTATACTTTACGATAATGCAAGCGCCGAAGCTTTCGCACGATACATTAGTAGCATTTTGTTCAGTTCCGTCGCCGATAGTAAGATTTGAGCAGTATATTGCTGCGTCATGTGTTACTGCTGAAAACGTTCCGCTGCCAATGATAGTGATATTACTGTCAGGAGCATAAATTCCGCTGTAGCTCTCATTGTATTTGGTTGCGGCTTGGCTTGAAAATGGGCTGTCACCAAGATCAATGCTGCCGACAAGCTTTATGTTCAGATCTTGTTCGCCTTCAACGTATATAAGACCAAATCGGCTGGGTCTTTCGCTGTTGCCGTTTATGCGTTTGCCTATAGTCGCCATATTGTAACCAAGAAGCGTCAGGGTCTTGCTTTGTATATCGTATTTCCAGCCCTGTTTGCTCCATGTTTTATCAGATGTTACCTGTTCGTCGCCTATCCATATGCCATATTCTGTGACCGCAAATGCGTTCAAAGGCGTAATGGACATTACCATACATAGAGTAAGTATGATGCTCAATAACCGTTTTTTCATATTGTTTCCCCCTCTTCATCATCTTTTGAAAGTTTAAAATCGAATGTCATTTCCAACATTGCAAACAGCTTATACATGACCTCTGTGGCGATAGCTCTAATATCAAGCGATCCGATAAATGCAAGCACTTTTGCCTGTTCTTCCTCTGGTACTTTATACACTCGCATTGCCGCCGTCAGAAAACGGCGAAGCTTGTGGTCAAGCGGGAAATGGATATCGCATTTTCTTGCCATATAGTTGCGCATTATTCCTGATGTTCCGATTTCCATTTCATAGAAATCGCTCTCGGTATAGCCCGGAAAATTCGAACCGAATATCTGCTTCAGTTCCGACGTAGTGTGGACATAGATATACTCAGCCGTTTCAGGTATAGTATAAGCTTCAATGTAGATCTCTCGGAGATTTTCATTCAGCTCAGTGAGGGTTATCTGTATGGCAGTTTCCACCGCATATGTGTATATCGGCGACATATTATCACCAACAATGTTCTTTGCCACTCCAAATTGTCCGCTGAACATCGTGCCCACAAGTTCCATTAGAATAGCGTCTTTTGTGGAGAATAAGTTCTGAAAGCTTCCTCTTGCAACGCCAGCTTTTTTCACTATCTGCGAAATAGTTGTCTGTTTATACCCCTGTTCCAGAAACAGTTGGACGCATACAGTGAGTATCTTTTTTTTCGTTTCGATACCGTCTTTTCTTGTAGAAATATGTATCACCTCTTTTCATTGTTTATTAATAATGATTCATAAATTAGTATGTGTATTAGTTATAACATATATAACACAAATTGTCAAGTATCAGAAAGGGGTAACAGCGAAATTTTACAATGGGCAACGATTTTTTGTATTATTTTTGCCTTAATGATTTAAAGCAAAACTCTTGTATTATTATAAAAAGTATGGTATAATCAAATTACGAATTTTTTTGTATATTTCTAAGGAGGAAATAATTATGAGTATGTATATCACTTGTCTTGACCTTGAGGGAGTTCTCGTTCCTGAGATATGGATAGCTTTTGCTGAGGCTACAGGTATCCCTGAGCTTAAAAGAACAACAAGAGATGAGCCTGACTATGACAAGCTTATGAAATACCGTATCAACATTCTTAAGGAGCATGGTCTTGGTCTTAAGGAAATTCAGGATACTATCGCAACTATCGACCCAATGCCAGGCGCAAAGGAGTTCCTTGACGAGCTGAGAAGCTTCACACAGGTAATAATCATCAGCGATACTTTCTCACAGTTTGCAGGTCCTCTTATGAGGAAGCTTGGTTATCCTACTATCTTCTGCAACACTCTTGAAGTTGCAGACAACGGCGAGATAACAGGTTTCAAGATGAGATGTGAAAAGTCGAAGCTCACAACTGTAAAGGCACTCCAGTCTATCGGCTTTGAAACTATCGCAAGCGGCGCCAGCCACAATGATCTTGGCATGATTCAGGCAAGCAAGGCCGGCTTCCTTTTCAGAAGCACAGACAGCATAAAGGCTGAATATCCTGAGCTTCCTGCTTATGAAACATATGATGAGCTTATGGCTGCAATAAAGGCTGCTATGGACTAATAGTCTTTAATAAAGAAAAAACATAGATGAAAAAGGTAATATCACTTATAATGGCAGCGGCTTTGTCACTGTCTGCGAGGCATTCATGAAACAATTCGCAGAGCTTTTAGGCAAATAATATTTGTTTTTTATACGGCGTTGTGTCTTTTGACACTTCGCCGTTTTTTTGCAAAACAATACCAAACATAATCTGCGATATGTAACGCATATTATATATAGTATCTCGCTTTTGCCGTGAATATTTTATCATATGAAAAGTTTATACTTCTGACATAAGTTTCCCTTGACAAACGGGGTTAGTTTATGCTAATATGAATATGGTTAGTAAATACTAACCTAAATTAATGAAAAGGAGGAGTTAAGAAAAGTATGAGCGTTATAATAGTAGGCGGAAATGACCGTATGGCAACACGCTATAAGGATATCTGCAAATCATATGATTGCAAGGCAAAGGTGTTCATCAAATATCCTACAGGTTTTGATAAGAAGATAGGCAGTCCTGATCTGGCAGTGGTGTTTACTGATACAGTGTCACATAAAATGCTCAATGGTCTTAACCAAAGAGCAAGCAAACTTGATTTTCCCGTGGCTATATGCCATTCATCAAGCTGTTCGGCTTTGAAGAACGTGCTTGAAAAATATTGTACTAAAGGCGTTGTAAACGCATAGATCTATATGTATAGGTTAGGAATTTCTAACCAAAGGAGGGACTATGTCACAGTCTGAGCTGAGAAATTTTGAAAAAAGCATGGCTTATCATCTTGCCCCTGCAATGCTTGGAATAAAGCCTGCCTGTCTTATGTCAATGGAAAAGAACAAGGACGGGCTTGAAGAGAATGTCGAGCTTTTTAACAGCAGGGCATATACAAAGGGCATGAAGCTAACAGTGCTTTGCGAGTGCAAAAGCAGAAAGCTGCTTTTTCTCTATAACGAAAAGCTTTTATCTGACAGACTTGCAGACAACAGAGTAAGAAAGCTTCTTGAAAGCTTTGGCTATGACAGCCGTATGACCCTTGAACAGCAGCTTGAAAGGCTGTCTGGAAGAATATCCGCAAGTGAGGATTTTCCTCATGAGATAGGTTTGTTTCTAGGCTATCCTGTTGATGATGTGACAGGGTTCATTCAGAACAAGGGAAGAAACTATCTTCTTTGCGGATATTGGAAAGTCTACTCTGACGAAAACAGAGCAAGACGTATTTTCAGCAATTATGACAAGTGCAGAAATTATCTGTGTAATAAACTTGCTCAGGGCGAAAGCATTTACCAAGCCCTGAAAATTTCTTAGGAGGTAATCATAATGAAAACAGCAGTAATTTATTGGAGCGGTACAGGCAACACAGAGGCTATGGCAAAGGCAGTTGCAGAGGGTGCAGGCGCAGAGTGCTTCGCAGTTTCTGAATTCAGCGGTAATGTTGAGGATTATGACGCAATAGCTCTTGGATGCCCTGCAATGGGTGCAGAGGAGCTTGAGGACAGTGAGTTCGAGCCATTTTTCGCAGGTATCGAGGGCAAGCTCTCAGGCAAGAAGATAGCACTCTTCGGTTCGTACGGCTGGGGTGACGGCGAGTGGATGCGTCAGTGGCAGGACAGAGTTACGGGCGACGGTGCAACACTTGTAAATGGCGAGGG
>ULPG01027853.1_pt1 | contig 11350 bp, 7 predicted proteins | sample 1953321 | NCBI WGS metagenome assembly ULPG01 (sample SAMEA4835624, study PRJEB28245) | human gut metagenome | biome: gut microbiome; material: fecal sample | place: Denmark | collected 2008 | reverse complement strand
TTCGCCAGCCGCCGCCCCTGCGCGTCCATCAGCAGGGGAATATGCGCGTAAGCAGGCTGCGGATAGCCCAAGAGATGCTGTAAGTAAATCTGCCGCGGCGTTGCGCTGAGGATATCCCGCCCGCGCACAACCTCCGTCACGCCGGACAGCGCGTCGTCCACCACCACCGCTAACTGATACCCGAACAGCCCGTCCGACCGCTGCAAGAGAAAATCCCCGCAGTCGCGCGCGAGATTCTCCGCCTGCGCCCCGAAAACGCGGTCGGTGAAGGTGATTGTCTCATCCGGCACACGCAGACGCATGGCAGGCGCACGGGTCTGGGCGCGTTCGGCAGCTTCCTCTGGGGTCAAATGCGCGCAGGTGCCGGGGTAGATGAACTGCGTGTCGCCCAGATTCGGCGCGACGGTCGCGTGCAGCTGCGCGCGGGTGCAGAAGCACGGGTACACATGCCCTTCGCGGCGCAGGCGGTTCAGTACATCCTGATAAACGCCGCTCCGCTCCGACTGGTACAGCGGCGGCGCATCCCAGCGGAAGCCGAGGAAGCGCAGATCATCAATCGCCTGCTGCGCCAGCGCGCGTGGGCAGCGGGGAATATCCACATCCTCAATGCGCAGCAAAAACTGCCCGCCCTGACTGCGCGCGGACAGGTACGCCAGCATCGCGCAGAGCAGATTGCCCAGATGCAGCCGTCCGCTGGGAGTCGGCGCGAAACGTCCTATCATCGGGGGATTACTCCTTCTTTGCCTTGAACAGGTATTCATCCACCTTCTGGCGGATTTCGGGGGCGATTTCCCGCTTGATGGGGAAGGAAGCCGCGTTTGCCAGCCGGTCAAGCAGCACAAAGCCCTGCTGGAGGGTGATATCCAGCGCGTGCTCATCGAGATAACCGCTCTTCAAGCTGTCATGCCGATTATGCATGTAGTCCGCACCGTTTGCGCCGAAGCGGGCGAGATTGATGGCAGGCACGCCGTTATCCGCGAAGGGGATGCAGTCGCTGGAATAGGTGTCCTGCTTGGCGCGGACACCGTAGCCTGCTTCGCGCAGAACGCCCGCGACGTAGTGCAGGGCATCATCCGTGGCGAGGGTGACGAGGTGGTTCGAGCCGAGGGTCGGCGCGGCGACGTCGAAATTGAGCATGGCGACGCAGTCCTTGAGTTCATCCGCGTGCGCCTTGACATACGCCTTCGAGCCGAGCAGCCCCTGTTCTTCCGAGCCGAACCAGCAGAAGCGCAGTGTCCGGCGCGGCGGATGGGCGGCGAAATACCGCAGCAGTTCCAGCACGATGACGCTGCCGGACAGGTTATCATGCACACCGGAAGAGAAATACACGCTGTCGTAATGCCCGCCGAGGGTGATGACTTCCTCCGCCTTGTCCGTGCCGGGAATGGTTGCGCAGACGTTCTGGCTCGTGCCGTCATAGCATTCGCCGGTCAGCTCGATATGCACCGTCTTTGCGCCGCGGCGGACGATTTCGGCGGCGGAGGCGGCGCGCATGTTCAGCACGGGAATCGCGCCGAATGGCTCCGTCAGCGTCTCGCGCAGCTTGCAGCGGTTCAGGTCGCTTTCGTTCTTGCGGTCAATCGTGCGCCCGGTGAAGGTCAGAATGGCCGCGGCTTCCGCCTTGCGCAGCTTCTCGTAGGTCGCGCGGTTCAGATAGCCGTTCACAAGCACAATTTTGCCCTTCGCCTGTTCCAGCAGCACTTCGTCGGCATTTTCGACATACAGGAACTCCGTGTCCAGACCGCCTTCGGGGGTGGAGGCAGCGCGCTCGTAGCCCGTGACCTCGTACTCCTTGACGTAGGGCGACGTGACCCGCAGCAGCGCGTGAGACACGCGCCCGCACGGAACGGTAAACTCCTCCAGCTGGGCGGAAACGCCGAGCGACGTGCATTCGTTCAGCAGCGCTTCGGCAACGGTTCGCTCCTCCTTGGAACAGCTGACACGCTCATAGCCGTAAGTGCGCAGGAAGGAAAAGGCGCGGTGGGCAGATACGTTCATGAGAAAAGCCTCCTCTTGTGATTGTTTATCCTTAGTATACTGCATTTTTCGCCGCGCCGCAAGGCAGGAGAACGCGCTTTTTCATAGAACCTTCACATAGCGCACCTTTTGCGGACACAGAAGGGCAGTATCATCATTTCTGCAAGCAAAACGAACGGAGGTGAGCGCTGATGGCGGGCGTTCAGTGTTCCTTTGAACGGGTGGAAAAGAAATTCGTCCTCACCCATGCGCAGGCGGAGGCGCTGATGCGGGATTTGACCGCAGGGTATATGGCGGTTGACCAGTACGGGCAGCATACCATCCGCAATCTGTATTGTGATACCGATGATTATGCGCTGATCCGCAGGTCGATTCAGAGGCCGAAGTACAAGGTGAAATTCCGGCTTCGCGCCTATGGTACGCCGATGGAGGACACGCTGATTTTCGCGGAGCTGAAGAAAAAGTACAGCGGCGTGGTCTACAAGCGGCGCATTGCGGTCAGCCCGGACGACATGCGGCGCTTTCTGCGCGGCGAAACGCTGGACGGCGAAAATCCGCAGATTCAGCGCGAACTGCATCGGTATTTGTCGGAGCATCCGATTCGCCCGAAAGTATTTCTGGCCTATGAGCGTGTGGCGCTGTACGGGCTGGAAGACCCGGCGCTGCGAGTGACGCTGGACACGCACCTGCGCTACCGCACAACACGCCTTGACTGTTTCACGGATGACGCGGGAGAACTGATTTGCCCCGACGACCCCGTGATTCTGGAGGTCAAGCTCGCAAACGCCGCCCCGCTATGGCTGGCGCGGCTATTGAGCCGACACAAAATCTACATGTCGTCGTTCTCCAAGTACGGCACATGCTATTTGAACCACCTTGCGCGCCGGAAGCCGGATATTCGCCCGAAGGCGCACAAACGGAACAACGAAGGAGAAATTGAACATGCGTCTTGATTCGCTGCTGACCTCGATTCTGCCCACACCATTGACTGTCTCCGCGCTGCTGCTGTGTCTGGCGTCGGCGCTGGTGCTGGGCATTTTGACCGCGCTGGTGTTCACGCGCGGCTGCAGGCACACCGCGTCCTTCGCGCTGACGCTGGCGCTCCTGCCGATGTCGGTCGCGCTGGTGATTATGATGGTCAACGGCAGCATTGGCACGGGGCTGGCGGTCGCGGGGACGTTCGCGCTCGTGCGCTTCCGCTCCGTCCCCGGTACGGCGCGCGAAATTGCGGCGATTTTCACCGCTGTCGCGATAGGCCTTGCAATGGGCATGGGAATGCTCGGCGTGGCGGTGGTTTTCTTCCTGCTGGCCGCTGCCGCCGTGCTGGTGCTGACGAAATTGCACTTCGGCGCAATGCCGGAAAACGCGAAAGCACTGCGCATTACCGTGCCGGAAGATGTGGACTACGAATCCGCACTGCCCGACGTTTTCCGCGCGCACCATGTGACGGCGACGCTGGAAAAAGTACGCACTGAAAGCATGGGCACGCTGTTTGAACTGACCTATCAGGTGAATCTGCCGAGCGCAGTTCCCTCGAAAGCGCTGCTGGACGACCTTCGCGAGCGCAACGGCAACCTCCCGATTCTCTTCACGAATCCGGGGGATAAGGACAGCCTGTAATTCCACATTCGGCAGCCAAATAAAAGCTTCAATAACCAAATGATAATTTAGAGGACACAAGCCTGTAACAAGGAAGTTCATCATCATGAAAAAGTGGCTTATTTCGATATTGGCAGCAGGCGCTGCATTGCTGGCAAGCACAGCATTTGCTGATGGCAGCATCACCCTCTCTCCTGACGGAAGCACATCCACCGACGCATCTGTCCGTATCGACGGTCAGACCGTCACCATCACCCAAGCGGGCACATACCAAATCGCCGGGACGCTCGACGACGGCGCGCTCATCGTCGAAAGCGGCGAGAACGCGAAAATCACCCTTGTGCTGGGCGGCGTGAGCATCAAGAACAGCACCGGCGCGGCGATTCAAATTGCCACCGCCGACGACGTGACCATTGAGCTGTCGGAAGACACGACGAACGTCCTGCAATCCGGCGAGGAAGTGGACATTGCCACTGCCACGGAGAGCGAAGAAGCATCCGGCGGCGCGCTGCAAAGCAAGGTTGACCTGAAAATCAAGGGCAAGGGCAGTCTGACCGTGCTGGGCTACCTTAACAACGGCATCCACTGCACGAAAGACCTGAAAATCAAGAACGGCAATATCAGCGTGACTGCACTGGGGCACGGCATCAAGGGCAAGAATAGCGTGACCGTCTCCGGCGGCACGGTGACGGTCACATCCGGCAAGGACGGCATCACCAGCGACGAGACGGAGAACGAGGAAAAGGGCTTCGTGACCATTGAGGACGGCGAAATCATCATCACCAGCGCGGGCGACGGCGTGTCGGCGGAAACGACGTTGACAGTGACGGGTGGCGTGATTTCCATCATCAGCGGCGGTGGAAGCGCAAACGCGCAGCAGAAAACCGACAACATGCGCGGCTGGTGGGACTTCGACAATTCCGCCAGTGACGATAACAGCGTGAGCTGCAAGGGATTGAAAGTAGGCAAAGCGCTGGTGATTTCCGGTGGGTCGATTACGATTGACGCGCAGGACGACGCCTTGCACACCAATGGCGACATGACGATTTCCGGCGGCGAATGCATCCTCAGCACGGGCGACGATGGCGCTCATGCGGCGCTTTCCCTGACCGTGCTGGACGGCAAAATCACCGTGCTGACCTCCTATGAGGGTCTGGAAGCGAATCAGATTACGCTGGCAGGCGGTGAACTGGACATAACCGCGTCGGACGACGGCATCAATGCCAACGGCGGCTCGGACGGCTTCAGCGGTGGATTTGGCGGAGGCTTCGGCGGCGGACGCGGCGGCATGGGCGGCAGCTTCGGCGGACGGCGCAATGACACGAACAATCAGAGTGGCGATATGACCCCGCCGGATAACAATAACATGACGCCCCCGGATAACAGCAATATGCAGAACCCGCCGGACGGCAATGCGCCCAGCGGCAATCCGCCGACCATGCCGGGGCAGGACGCGGCAGACAGCACGACCACGGATGACACGACCGACAAGCAGCCGGTGCTGCTGATTACGGGCGGCAAAATCACGGTGAATGCGGATGGCGATGGGCTGGATTCCAACGGCAACCTGCGCGTGGAGGACGGTGACATTACTGTCAACGGCCCGTCCAATGGCGGCAACGGCGCGCTGGACATTGGCACGGAAAACGGCGGAGCAGGCGTCATCGCCGGCGGTACGCTGATTGCGCTGGGCACGAGCAGTATGACGGAGAACTTTGGCAGCACGTCCACGCAGTGCGCGTTCCTTGTGACGATGAACAGCTTCGGCGCGGGCGAGACGATTACCATCACGGACAGCCAAGGCAATGTGCTGTACACGGGCGTGACGGTGAAGAGCGCGAACAGCGTGGTGTTCTCCAGCGCGGATTTGGTGGTAGGCGAAACGTACACGGTGACGATTGGCTCAACCAGCGCGACGGTGACGCAGAGCAGCACGGTTGTGGGAAACTCGAATGGGTTTGGGGGCTTTGGGCGGCACTGAGCTTCTCCGTCCCTTGGATAAACACGCGGAAGAAGTAAGCAGAAGTCACCAACTGCATCGCGCGAAAGGGTCAAGGGAGGAACTCCCTTGCAGGGTCAAGGGGCAGCGCCCCTTGGGTTTCCCCAATAAACACGCGGAAGCAGTATGCAGTCGTCACCAACTCAATCGCGCGAAAGGGTCAAGGGAGGAACTCCCTTGCGGGGTCAAGGGGCAGCGCCCCTTGGGTCTCCCAAAAAAACGAAGAGGGTCGAGAGAATTGCTTCTCTCGACCCGTTTTTGCGGGGTTAGTTTGCGTTGGCTTCGTCGATGTACGCCTGCCAAGTGCCGCGCATGGATTCCGCCTTTTCAGCGGGGGTGGTCGCCTGCGCGTACACGTCCCAGATGTACTGGCTGCCGAGGTCGTAGCCGGTCACCATGTCGGAATACCAGACGAACTGATGCTCCGGCTCACGCATCATGGTGATGGTCTCGTCCACGGCACGCTCGTCGCGGTACTTCTGATAGTAGCCGTTCTTCCAGTCGTCGCTGTCGGTGTAGCCGGGGGTGGGGTTGGTGAAGAGGTTGTAAGCGAAGGCAATCTTCCACGCGCGATCCGCGTCGTAGCAAGCCGGGATGACCATGATGTTGTCAGAAGGCGCGTAGAGGTAGGTCTTGGCGCGCGGGCCCTTGGGGAAGAACACGAAGCCATAGTCGTCTTCCATGTTTGCCAGAGAGCCAGCGAAGTAGTCTTCATGCACCTGCAGGGCGACTTCGCCGTTGATGAACGCACTCTCGAAGTAGTTCCATTCCGCACCTTCGGGCGCCTTCATTTCGTACTTGGACACCATGTCCATGACCCAGTTCATGGCTTCGAGGAAAGCATCGGTTTCCGCCGCGTTGTAGTACTTGCCGTTTTCATCCACCTGAACGAAGCCAGCACCGTTGGAAACGAGGGCGGCGGGAAGCAGGTGAGAGGAGAAGGACATCATGGCATAACGGTCAATCACGCCGTCGTTGTCGGTGTCGCGGGTCAGCTTTTCGCAGAGCGCTTCAAAGGCTTCCCACGTCCATTCGCCCTTTGCCTGAAGGTCGTAGATCTCTTCGGGGTCAACACCGGCATCGTTGAGCAGGCGCTTGTTGAAGAACACGCCCTTGCGGGGTTCAGCCTTTTCGGGGCGCATACCGTAGATGCCGCCGTCCTTGGTCAGCAGACCGGTAACCGTGCCGTTCCACTTCTCGTCGGAGAAGTCGAGGCAGTCCAGCGTGGACAGGTCGTAGAACAGACCCGCCTTGAAGGGCGCGAGGTACGCGCCGGCGCGGAGAATCCAAACATAGTTCTCGTCGCCGCCCGTGGTCGCGAAGTTGGTGAAGTCGGAGGGAGAGTCGTCCCAAGTCGTGGCGTTGCGCTGCACAATCTTGAAGTTGTAGGTCTCTTCCAGCCAAGTGCGGTAGTCGTAGGTCGCTTCGCCTGCCGCCGTGGTGGGTTCGTCGTCGTGCCAGTCGGAAGACCACCAGTCGCAGACGGTGATTTCCATGCCGCCGAGGTCGATGACGTTGCCGTCCGCGTCGCGGTAGATGACGATGCCGTCATCCTCGTAGGGGTTTTCGACGTCTTCTGCGATTGCCAGCGGCAGGGCGCAGAGAATCATCACCAGAGAGAGAAACAGAGCAAGGTAGCGTTTCATGAGATTGCCTCCTTTTATTTTATGACCAGCGGGTCATAGGATCGTGGGGGATTCGCCGTGGCTTTGGGTTTATCCGCTGCTGGATTTTCTTGCAGCAGGGGGAATCGCCTCTGCGGAGGCGACCAAAGGGCTTTCCGATCGCCCTTTGGAAACCTTCGGCGCCGCAGCGGGTTGGGTTCAGAGCGGCAGGCACAGCCCACTGCTTGGAAACCGTGGATAGTGTGCCTAACCTGTGGATAAACACGCGGACACTGTATGAGAGTGTCACCAACTCAATCGCGCGGAAGGGTCAAGGGAGGGGACTTCGTCCCGTTTCATTCTCCCTTGTCACCCCTTGATGCCGCTTGCGGCGATGGATTCGACGAAGGAACGCTGGGCGAAGAGGTAGAGGACGAGCAGGGGGGCAACGAGCATCAGCGTGGCGGTCGAAACCATCTGCTGCTGATAGCCCATCGACGCGCCGCCGGAAAGCCCCAGCTGAATGGAAACGTAGCTGTTCAGGCGGTCGGCGACGGTAGAGGCTTCAAGGCTCAGGAGCTTGATGTTCCCCAAGAACAGCTTGGAGTAGAACGTGTCCGTCCACTGCCAGACGAAGGAGAACAGAAAGCAGGAGACCAGAATCGGCACGGCGTCGGGCAGAATCACCCGCCAGAACGTCTTGAAGATGCTGCATCCGTCCACATACGCCGCTTCCTCCAGCGACTTCGGAATGCCGGTGAAGAATTGGCGAATCATGTAGATGTACAGCCCGTTCTTCAGCCCCATGCACGTTGCGGACATGAGCGCGTAGGGGATGGGCGAGCCGCGCAGGTTCAGGCTGCTGCCCGTCGTCGCCTTGAAAATGCCGAAGATGTCGAAGAAGTTGAAGTGCAGGTAAAGCGAGGACGAAATCGTCTGCGGCGGAATGATGACGGTGATGATGACCGCCGCGAACCAGAACTTCTTGAACGGGAACTCGAAACGCGCAAAGCCGTAGCCCACGAGCGTACAGGCGGCAATTTGCAGCACCGACACCGCGAGGGAGACGATCAGCGTGTTCAGGAACGTCGTGCCGTAATTCAGCAGGATTTTGCTGGCGGCGAGGGAGTAGTTCGCCGTCGTCAGGTGGCGCGGAATCGAGATGACCGTGGAGTCGTACAGGTCGCGTTCCGCCATGAACGAGACGCTCAGCTTGTCCAGCAGGGGCTGGATAATCATGAAGCAAAGCCCGAACAGCAGCAGGAAGCGAATCAGTTGATAGCCCTTGCGCCGCACTGTCTTGCGTAGCAGATATCCGCCGGACTTGCGGTTGCGCGCCCAGAAGCTGCCGCTGGGATGAGCATGGGTCACGGTCTGCTTACTCATCGCTGCTCACCACTCCTTTCAGCATCAGGGCACTTGCGCCGATGAGGACAATCGTGATGGCGAAATACACCCAAGCCATCGCGGAGGAGAAGCCGTAGTTGTATTTCAGCGTCATTTCTTCATTGATTTTCTTCATGACTTCGCTGTCTGTCTTCATGAAGAAGTCGATGATGGTGTAGATGATGTTGACAATCAGCAGGGGGGAGACCATCGGGAAGGTAATCGTCCAGAAGGCTTCCCACTTCGAGCAGCCCTCGACGTCCGCCGCTTCGTACAGGCTGCGCGGAACGTTCTGCAGACCGGAGAGGAAAACGACAATCTGGATGCCGCTTGCCATCACAATGTCGTACACTTCGTCAATCAGGGAAAAGACGATGTCCAGCACGTCGCTGCCGATGCCCGTGAGTTTGAGAATCTTCATCAGCGACTCGGACAGCGTGAACGGGGAGGACTCCGCCATCATCTGCTGCATTCCCGCCATCAGGGTGTTGTCCGTCTCCAAGCCGATGAGAACGCCGCTGGAGAGGATAACGGGCAGGAAGAAGATGGCGCGGACGAACGCGCGCCCTTTGAATTCCTGATTCAGTACGATGGCAATGACGAAGGACACGACGAGAATCGCAATGGTGTGCGTGACCATCACGCCGATTTCTTCGCTGAGCAGCTTGTTGAACTCCGGGTCAATGGTGAAGGCGCGGATGTAGTTGTCCAGCCCGATGAAGGTCGTCTGGAAGCCCTGTCCGGCGGTCACGTCCACGCGGCACAGGCTCATCCAGAAGGAATCCACCAGCGGCAGCAGCATGAAGCACAGGAAGCCGATGATGAAGGGCATAATGAACAGATAGCCGGATACTGCTCGGCGCGCACGAATGGAAATGCGTTTGCCGCTCATTTGCTCACCTCCTGTTGCGCTGCATAGCTGCGGGCGGGAACGGTGATGCCATCCACCGCCGCGTCGGTATAGCCGAAGTTGACGTAGACGCGTGTGCCGTTTGCGTAGGTCGTGATGGTGACGTTCCCGACGCGTTCATGGCCTGTCATTTCCTGATTGAAGATGCCCGAAAGCGTCTGACGGTACTGCGCGACCTGTGCGGTGATGTCATCCAGCACGAGCGACGCGTCCGCGCCGTAGAACTCGGAGTAGGTGGAATCCTGCAAAACGCGCGCGCTCTGGGCGGTCAGCGTGTATTGCAGACCCGCGCCCACTTCCGCGCTGCGCAGGAGGACTTCCTCCGCGTCATCCGCCAGATTCAGTGATGCGCCTGTGTAGGATACGCGGCTGTGCAGCGCCAGCGGGTAGAAGGGGATGTACTCGTCGATGATGGAATACTGTCCGCCGTCGAAGTCCATGTCGGTGATGAGCGTCGCCTGAACCGCGGCGTAGTCGTTGCCCTGACGAATCATCACGTCGCGCCCGGATGCCTTGAGTTCAGCGAGCTTTTCCGCCTGCTGATGCAGCACGGCTTCGCGGGTCGTGTGGTTTTTGCTGTCGTAATCAGCGGAGAGCATGTAGCCGATGTCGCGGAAGGAAATGCCTGCGCCGTAGGAGGCCGCCGCGTCCACCAAGGTGTTGACGCTGCGCATGGCGATGGCGGGCTTGACGAGGTAGTAGGTGTCGCGGTCGTCGTTCGCGCCGTACCAGATTGGGCTGTATTCGGGGATTTCCGCTTCTTCCCGCGTGGTGAAACGGGCAGCGTCGCGGAAGGCGATGAAGCCCTCCAGCAGGCCGCTGTCGCGCGCGAAAGCCGTCAAGCCGTCCAGATAGAGCGGCACACCCGCAATCGCGGCATTCTGTGCGAAGGAGAACAGCTCCTCCTGCGTTCCCAGCTGCCGAATCAGGCGGACGGAGGACAGCAGCTGCTGATTCATGCCGCCGTTCATCCATCCGGCGTAGCGAATCGACATGTTCTGCGCCAGATTGCGGGTGACGAGCTCGCGCAGGAGCTCTTTCGCTTCCGCATAAGTCGTCATGGCAATCGGGACGCTGGTGGGCACGCCCGCCACCTGCTGCACCTTGTCAATTGCGCCAATCAGCTCGATGCTCAGCGGCGCGTCCGCATCCACCGTCTGTGCGGCGAAATTCGGGTACTTTGCGGTCAGGTAGTCGCGGTAGGACGCCGCCATGTCCATGTAGCCCGATTCGGGCAGAAAACGGTAGCGCTGGCGGATGAAGCCCGTCGGATGCGCTGTTTCAAACATGTAGACGGCGTTGTTCGTGCGCTCGGAAACGTCGTAGGCGTCGCCGTGGACGATGGTGTACGTTGCGTTGACGGTGTTGTAGGAGGTCAGGCGGCCGGCAATGTCCGCGCCGATGCCCGCCCACGACGCGCCGTCCTCCAGAATGCAGATGAATGACCCGCTGTCGCCCGAAACGCCGAAAACCGGGAAGTTGATGCGCGTTTCGTTCGTCACCTGCGTGCGGATGGACGCCCAGTCCCAGCCGTAGAGGTTGGCGTAGTAGGCGCGCTGGGAAACGCGGCCGTTGTTGAAGCGGATAATCGCGCCGCTGCCGTCGGGGACGAACAGGAAGCCGTTATCCGCCGTACCGCCCGCGCCGAAAGCCGGAAGCAGCGTCAGGCTCGTCAGCGGGTAATCCACGTCGTAAGCAAGGTCATCCAGTGGTACTTCGACAACAAGGTCGCTGCCGTCCAAACGGAATACCATCGAGACGTTGAAAACGGCCTTGGCGATGGTGCTGCCCGCCTGCACGATGCGGCTGTTGTCGTATGCCAGATCCTCCGCCGTGTAGCCCACTTCGGCAAAGATGCTTTCGCAGCGCTGCTTC
>ULPG01020999.1_pt1 | contig 11868 bp, 10 predicted proteins | sample 1953321 | NCBI WGS metagenome assembly ULPG01 (sample SAMEA4835624, study PRJEB28245) | human gut metagenome | biome: gut microbiome; material: fecal sample | place: Denmark | collected 2008 | reverse complement strand
AAGCTGCCGATACTCCGCAAGGATTTTATCATCGACGAATATCAGCTCTACGAGGCAAGAGCCTTAGGTGCTGATGCAGTGCTGCTTATTTCGGCAATACTCAGCGAGGGTCAGATGAAAGAATATTCTGATATTGCTCATGAGCTTGGACTTGAATGTCTTGTAGAGGTGCACAACGAGGAAGAGTATAAAAAGACGCTTGGTTTTAAGCCTGATATGCTTGGCATAAACAACAGAAATCTTTACACTTTTGACGTTGACCTTGAAACCACGGGCAGGCTCAGCAATATAGTAGGCGACCATGCAGTGCTTGTTTCAGAGAGCGGTATAAAAACAAATGCCGATATGAAAAAGGTACGCAGCCTTGGTGCAGACGCTGTGCTTATAGGTGAAACGCTTATGAGAAGCGGAAATATCGGTACAACTCTCCATGAACTGAGAGAGGGCGTATAAATGACTAAAATCAAGATATGTGGTATGCGCCGTGTGGACGATATTCTTTATGTGAACACATACCACCCTGATTATGCTGGCTTTATACTGTCGGAGGGCTTTACACGCACGGTAGACATTGACACATTCTACGATCTTGAACTTCTTCTTAATAAGGAAATCAAACGAGTGGGCGTTTTTGTAAACGAGCCTATAGAGAATATACTGAAAAGCTTTGCACAGAAGCTTGATGTTATCCAGCTTCATGGTGAGGAAAACGCAGAGTATATTGATAAGCTCCGTGAAAACTGCGACTGTGAGATATGGAAAGCCGTTCGTATGAAATGTGCTGATGATATTGCAAAAGCTGACGCACTTCCCGTCCACAAACTGCTTATAGACAGCTTTTCAGCAGGCAGCTACGGTGGGACTGGCAAGTGTGTTGACCTTGATATATTTTCACAGTTAAACATATCAAAGCCGTTTTTCCTTGCAGGTGGACTGAACGAGGACAACATCTGCTATGCTATGGAAAAGGTACAACCTTACGGCGTTGACTTTTCAAGTTCAGTGGAAACCGATGGCTTTAAGGACGAAAACAAGATAAAAAGGATAGTTGAAACTATCAGAAATAATACCGAAAGAAGGATATAAATGAGTAAAATTGGACGATTTGGCGAATTTGGCGGACAATATATTCCTGAAACTGTCATGACTGCTGTTCACGAGCTTGAAAAAGCTTACGATAAATACAAGGACGATCCTGAGTTCAACAAAGAGCTCCAGGAGCTTTACCACAATTATGCAGGCAGACCGTCAATGCTTTATTATGCAGAAAAGATGACCAAAGATCTTGGCGGAGCTAAAATATACATCAAACGTGAAGATCTTAACCACACAGGCTCACACAAGATAAACAACGTTTTGGGTCAGATACTTCTGGCAAAGAAAATGGGTAAGAAGCGCATAATCGCTGAGACTGGTGCCGGTCAGCACGGTGTTGCTACCGCTACAGTTTGCGCTCTTATGGGTCTGGAATGTGAGGTCTACATGGGCGAGACCGATATGAAAAGACAATCCCTTAACGTTTACAGAATGAACCTCCTTGGTGCAAAGGTAACAGGCGTTGCAAGCGGCACTGCCACTCTGAAAGACGCTATCAATGAGGCTTTCAGAGATTGGGTATCAAACATCGACACAACTTACTACTGCATAGGCTCTGTAATGGGACCTCACCCTTATCCTACAATGGTTAGGGATTTCCAGAAAGTTATCAGTGCTGAAATAAAATCACAGCTTATGGAAAAGGAAGGCAGACTGCCTGACTGTGTTGTTGCCTGTGTAGGCGGCGGCTCAAACGCTATGGGTGCATTCTACAACTTTATCGAAGACAAGTCAGTCAAGCTTGTTGGTGCAGAGGCAGCAGGCAGAGGCATTGACACACCTGACCATGCGGCTACAATTGCAAAAGGCTCACTTGGTATATTCCACGGAATGAAGTCGCTTTTCTTGCAGAACGAATACGGTCAGATAGACCCTGTTTATTCTATCTCAGCAGGTCTTGACTACCCAGGTATCGGACCTGAGCACGCATATCTTAACTCTATAGGCAGAGCGCAGTATGTTGACATAACCGATGAAGAAGCAGTTTGTGCTTTTGAGTACCTTTCAAGAACAGAAGGTATAATCCCTGCTATCGAGTCATCACACGCAGTTGCCGCTGCGCTTAAGATTGCTCCTACAATGGATAAGGACTCAATACTTGTCATCAACCTTTCAGGCAGAGGCGACAAGGACGTATACTCAATAGCAAGATACAGGGAGGTCGAGCTCAATGAAGAATAGGATAGACGCTTGTTTTGAAAAACTCAAAGCAGAAAACAAAAAGGCGCTTGTGACATTTATCACCGCAGGCGACCCTGATATGGATACAACAGAAAAGTGCGTTCTTGAAATGTATAAGAATGGTTCTGACATTATCGAGATAGGCGTGCCGTTCTCTGACCCTATCGCAGAGGGTGCGACTATTCAGAAAGCTTCTCTGCGTTCACTCAGTGGTGGAACAAATCTTGACAAGATATTTGACCTTGTAAGAAAACTCCGCACACAGACTGACAAGCCTATGCTTCTGATGATGTATATAAACACTATCTTCAAGTTCGGTACAGCAAAGTTCTTTGAGCTTTGCAAAGAAACTCAGATAGACGGTGTTATCGTTCCTGATATGCCTTTCGAGGAACGTGAAGAGCTTCAGGGCGAAGCTGAGAAAAATGGTATCTACACTATCTTCCTCGTTGCACCGACTTCACACGAGCGTGTAAAAATGATAGCAGAAAAGTCAAAGGGCTTTTTGTATGTTGTATCTTCACTGGGCGTTACTGGTATGCGTTCAGAGATAACCACTGATTTCAACGAGTTGCTTGCACCTATCCGAAACAACGATCACTGCCCTTGCTGCATAGGTTTCGGAATTTCAAATCCTGAGCAGGCAAAGAAAATGTCCCAGTACGCTGACGGCGTTATCATGGGAAGTGCTGTTGTTAAAATTGTTGAGGAACACGGCAAAGACGCTCCTGAATATATTGGCAAGTTTATCAAATCCGTTCGTGAGGGCATGGACAACTAAACATAACAATAGCAAAGGCTCTGAGAAATGTATCTCTCAGAGCCATATTTTTATGCAAAAACAAGACCCCGATAAAATCGAAGTCTTGTAAAGTATTCTTATGAATTTTTCTTATTGAATGCAACAACAGCATCGTTGATAGTCTTAAGCTCGGCGTCAACAGTTGCGGAGTATGATTCTCTCAGCTCTGTCCATGAGAACTGCTTGCCGTTATCGTCAGCCTTGTTTGTATATTCATAAAGCTTTCTTGTTACGCAGTTGCCGTCCTCATTTGCGTTGTCGTCAGACATTGTGGAAGAAATTCCGTAGCCGTAGTCAAACACCTGATTGTATTCAGAAGATGAGCAGTCAACGATCACCTGATACATATCCTCTGTCCAGTTAGGGTTAGCGTTGAGGAATTTCTCCTTGCCGTTTTCCTTATATGTTTCATCTGTGTTAGCCATTCTGCAACACTCATACCAACACTTAACAGCCTCTTTAGCTGTTGAACCTCTTACCCACATATATGCCGTCATATCAGATGTCATGTACTTTTCATCAGTGTTAGGATCAGACGGAACAGGGACCACTCTCCAAGTGTCAGCGTCAGAAGGTCCGTTATTTCCTGTCATAGCCCATGTACCCATGCAGTAGAACAGCAGATTTCCGTCTTTAAGTGCCTGCTTAGCATTGCCAAGCCAGTTGCCGTTTACAAGGTTGTTCTTACCTACCTGATAAAGCAGATCTTCTGCTCTTTCGATATCAGGGTCATTTATATTGTTTGTGAACTTCTCTCCGTCATAGTTTACCATTGTTTTACCGGTCTGCTGAATGACCTGTGTCTGGAACCAACCATTGATACCAAATCTCTCAACATCAGCAGGAGCGTTTGAAACAAACTCCGACATCATGTCATACCAGTTATCCCAATTCCACTCACCATTCTGATAAAGCTCATATGGATCGTCAAGACCCTCAGCGTCAATAACATCCTGATCATACATCATAAGCGTGCCGACCGTGAAGCTTATAGGAGCAACATAATGCTTGCCGCCCATAACGAACTTATCAGCCGCTGTTTTCACATCAGCCCACAACGGATCGTCAAAGTTCACAATATCGTCAACCGGCTGATACATATCCTTAAGCACCTGTGCAGGGAAAGCCATCCACTCATACTTGAAGATATCAGGCACATTCTGCTGAGCCATGATAGCACTAGCGAGCTGGTCAAATTTTTCGCTATCAGTTACTCTTGTGTACTCTACTTTACCACCCTTGTTGTTGAAAAGGGTCATCTCAACGGACTTATCCTCGCCCTTTTTCTCGTCAGGGTTAAGGTCATATGTACCCATCCAACGGATAGTTTTCTGAGCGTCGTCAGGGATAGCCTCTATTTCCTGTGTGTCCTCGACCTTAACTTTCTTTACTGTTGATACCTTTGAACTGCTGTCGCCTGTGGAGCCGCAACCTGCAACTGCAAAAACAGATGTAAGCGCTACTGCCAATGCAAGAATCTTCTTGATCTTCATAAAATAATTGACCTCCAAATCAAATGATTTTCTGTCTTAACAACCAATGTTACACTACAATTATAAAGCTTAATGTCCTTTAAGTCAATTCTCATTTTATACAAAGACATTCAAGTCATTTGTATAATTTGAACATTTCAAAAGTAATAAATATTAAAATATTAAACCTTGAGAGGTACTTGAAAAAAAGAGAGAAATGTAGTATAATATGTTTTGCATAATAATCATCACAAAAACGGAGATAAATAAATGAAGAAAATAGAAATTTTCACTGACGGTGCTTGTTCAGGCAATCCGGGTCCTGGAGGATACGGTGCGATACTTAGATACAAAGGCACATCAAAAGAGCTTTGGGGAGGTGATCCATCTACAACCAATAACCGCATGGAACTAACCGCTGTTATCACTGCCCTTTCGGCACTGAAAGAGCCATGTGAGGTAGAGCTTTATAGCGACTCAAAGTATATAATCGACGCTGTTACAAAAGGCTGGGCAAAAAAATGGCGTGCAAACAACTGGGTGAAATCGGACAAGAAAAAGGCTCTAAACAGTGATCTGTGGGAAAAGCTTCTTGATCTGCTGGAGGTGCATAAGGTTAATTTCAACTGGGTAAAAGGCCATGCAGGACATCCGGAAAACGAACGTTGTGACGAACTTGCAGTCATGGGCTCAAAGAAATTCAGTAGAAGTTAAATTTCTGTTAAATTAACGAAATCACTTGCATTTTGTAGTAAATAAGTATATAATAAAATAGTAAGTCTATATATGAAAGGTATGATTTAATTGGAAAAGAGATTTGTCTATGCAGATAACTCAGCTACGACTAGAGTATCTCAGAAAGCTCTTGACGCCGCTCTGCCTTATTTCACTGAGCTATACGGAAATCCGTCAAGTATATATTCTTTGGGAATGGAATGCGCAAAAGCCGTTCTTAAAGCAAGAGAACAGGTCGCAAACGCTCTTGGTGCGAAGGTCAACGAGATCTATTTCACTGCTGGCGGCTCTGAGTCTGACAACTGGGCTATAAGAGGCTGTGCACAGCTTGGAGAAAAAAAGGGCAAGAAGCATATCATCACGACTGCTTTTGAACATCATGCAGTTCTGCACACTTGTCAGTATCTCGAAAAGCTTGGCTTTGAGGTAACATATCTTCCTGTAGGTGACAAGGGTCTTGTTACTGCACAACAGGTCGAGGACGCTATCCGTGAGGATACCTGCCTTGTTACAATAATGACAGCTAACAACGAGATCGGTACTATACAGCCTATCGCTGAGATCGGCGAAGTTTGCCACAAGCATGGCGTATGGTTCCATACTGACGCTGTTCAGGCTATAGGAAATATTGACATCAATGTTAAAGATATGAACATTGATATGCTCTCACTTTCAGGACATAAGCTCCACGCTCCAAAGGGCGTTGGCGCGCTTTATGTAAAAACAGGCATCAACCTTCCTAACCTTATCTACGGCGGAGCACAGGAGAGAAATAAGCGTGCAGGTACTGAGAACGTACCTTCTATCGTGGCTCTCGGCGTTGCTATCACTGATGCTGTAAAGGATATCCCTGCAAAGAATGAGCGTGTTAGAAAGATGAGAGATAGACTTATCGAGGGTCTGCTCAAGATACCTGAGTCAAGACTTAATGGTGACACAGAACACAGACTTGCAGGAAACGTAAACATATCTGTTCGTGGAGTAGAGGGCGAGAGCCTGCTGCTTTCACTTGACCTTCAGGGAGTTGCAGCTTCATCAGGCTCAGCCTGCACAAGCGGATCACTTGACCCGTCACACGTTCTGCTTTCACTTGGTCTGCCACACGAAGTAGCACATGGCTCACTCAGACTTTCTATCAATGACGAGAACACAGAGGAAGATGTTGATTATATTCTTGAGGTTCTTCCACCTATTGTAAAGCACCTGAGAAGTATGTCACCACTTTGGGAAAGAATTTGCAGAACTGAGAATATTCACGACTATACACTTGATTAGGAGGAATAAAAAATGATATACAGCGAAAAGGTAATGGATCATTTCGCACATCCGAGAAATGTCGGCGAGATTGAAGATGCTGACGGTGTCGGCGAGGTAGGAAACGCCAAGTGCGGAGATATTATGAAAATGTACATCAAGGTCAATGACGGCATTATAACTGACGTTAAGTTCAAGACTTTTGGTTGCGGTGCGGCTGTTGCTACATCTTCTATCGCTACAGAAATGATAAAGGGTAAAAAGCTTGAAGACGCTTTGAAACTTACAAACAAGGCAGTTGTTGAGGCTCTTGACGGTCTGCCGCCAGCAAAGCTTCACTGCTCTGTTCTTGCGGAGGAAGCAATGAAAGCCGCTGTTTCTGACTACTATAAAAGACAGGGTATAGATCCAACTCCGTTCGTAGGTAAGCAGTCTGCTCCTGATTGTGAGAACTGCAATGGCTGATAAAGTTCTTGTGGCAATGAGTGGCGGCGTTGACAGCTCTGTTTCGGTCAAGCTCCTTCTTGATGAGGGTTATGACGTGGCAGGAGCTACCATGCGGCTCTACAGCAATGAGGACATCGGTCTGGATAAAACAAGAACGTGCTGTTCTCTCAATGATGTAGAGGACGCACGTTTTGTTGCTTTTAAACTAGGCATTGATTTCCATGTATTCAATTTTTCTGATGATTTTAAGCACTATGTTATCGACAATTTTGTTGATACATATCTGGCAGGCGGCACGCCTAATCCGTGTATCGAGTGCAACAAACATCTGAAATTCGCAAAATTCTATGAGCGTGCAAAGCTGCTGGGTTTTGACCATATCGCTACGGGGCATTACGCTACCAGAGAGTTTGACGAAAAGTCAGGCAGGTGGCTTCTGAAACGCTCACCTGACAGGTCAAAGGATCAAAGTTATGTGCTTTACAGCATGACTCAGGAACAGCTTGCTCACACTCTCTTCCCCGTTGGCGAGATGCACAAGGACAAGATCCGTGATATTGCAGAAGAAAACAAGCTTATAAATGCAGACAAGCCTGACTCTCAGGACATCTGCTTTATCCCTGACGGTGATTACGCAGGCTTTATCACAAAACGCTGCGGTGAACAGCAGTCGGGAGATATCGTTCTTTCTGACGGCACAAAGCTTGGTAAACACAAAGGTCTGATACACTATACTATTGGACAGCGAAAGGGCGTAGGCATTTCATATAGCGAACCGCTTTTCGTTGTTACAAAAGATATGGAACATAACAGGCTTATTATGGGCAAGGCTGATGAAATATACAGTGACAGCCTTGTGGCAGGAGATGTGAACTTTATTCCGTTTGACACCCTCACAGAGCCTATAACCTGCACTGCTCAGACACGTTATCATCAAAAGGACGCTGAATGTACAGTTTCACCAATGAATGATGGCAAGGTACTCGTGACTTTTAAAGAACCTCATAAAGCTATCTCAAAGGGACAGGCAGTGGTTTTCTATAACGGCGAATATGTCATCGGCGGCGGCACGATATTATAAAAAACAGACCCACAGGTTTTCCCGTGGGTCTTATATTTTAGCTGCCAGCTTTTTTATGAAGAGAACGAAATTCTGCAGGGGAAAGCATTTCATGCTTTTTGAACACCGCACAAAAATAACTGCAATCGTTATAACCTACCTCCGCAGCGATTTCATTGATGTTAAGCTTATCCTCCAATAAAAGCAGCTTTGCCTGCTGTATACGCTTTCTTGCTAAATACTCAAAAGGTCTTAGACTAAGACACTCCTTGAAAAGTCTGCAAAGATACTGCGGTGAAAGGTCAATAAGATCAGCAAGCTCCACAAGTGTAAGTTCTTTTCTGAAATTCTTATCAATATAATCAATTACAGGCTGCAGCTGATTGAGTTTTTGTCCGTCCTGACTACCATTTTGTAGGTTTACGACTCTGTGTAGCTCAATAAGAAACTGATATAGATATGCCGAACACTGGTGACCACAGTAGCAATAATTAGTCTTCATAAGATAAAGTATCTTCTTAAATATGGCATCAACAGCATTGATATCATTTATGTGAAACACTTTAGCCTTCTCAAGCTTGATATGCTTGAGCATTTCAATTGCTTCCCTGCCCTCAAAAGTTATCCAGTGGGTTTCCCATATATCACCAACAGGATAATACTCATGCGGCACAGAAGGCGGCAGATAAAATGCGTCCCCCGGCTTTATATCATACTCATGACCATCAAATATAATGTGACCCTGACCACGAGTGCAGTATATTATCTGATGATTAGGATAGCCATCTTCTCTTACAAAATGAAATTCTCTATCTCTCGCACCGATTCCAAGCACATACAAAGGCAGGCTCGTTTCATCGCTAAGGACAGGGTAATAATAGTCAGTCATAATAAATCTCGCTTTCCAAACTGATTTCATATTCTTTTATTATATATTATCACAACACACTAAAAAAGTCAAGAAATTTCAAAAAATATGTTGTACAATTGTCCTGAATGTGGTACAATATATTATATAATAAGGTTAATATACTCATATAGGAGATGATAAGATGTTAAAACAATTAACGGCTTTTTTCACGGCAACCGTTATGGCATGTGCCACACCTCTTGCCTGTAACGCTGAAGTTATAAAGCATGAAGTAAATGTTCCGCCTAATATACTTGTGCTTGGGGATTCAATCGCCGCTGGCTATGGTCTGGAAGGCTACAGTGAAAACAGATATTCTTGTGCGTCTTATGCAAATCTTCTTCACGACCAGTATGACGCTGAGCTTAAAGACGCTGGCGGCTGTAAGCTTGTGAACTCTGCTGTTGTGGGCGACACTTCACAACAGCTTCTTGACCGCATTAATTCAGGCGAATTTGACGCTGACCTTGCAGACAGCGACGCTGTTATTATATCCATAGGTGGCAATGACATTCTTGGTCTTTTCATAGATTTTTTGATGAACGATCTGGGCATTACTTCTAAAAGCACATTGTCTGATTTGATGGATAAAACCAAGGATATTATTGGCATTGCAATGGATATGAAGGATATGTCTGATGATATGGATAAGGCGCTGAAAAATTTTACGAGCACTCTAGATGATATAATTAACGCTGTTGAAGCTAAAAGTAATGGTGAAATAATCGTTCAGACACTATATGACCCGCTTGATAATTTCACTGCGGCTGCTGTTTTCCAGAGTATATCGAAGGATAAAATTTCAAAACTTAACAACATTATCAAAGAACACTCCACTGACGAAAATGAAAATGAGAGATACATAGTGGCAGATGTTTTTAGTGAATTCAGCGGTCACGGAAAGGAACTGACCAACATAAATGACTTTGATATACACCCTAATAAAAAAGGTCATGCACTTATTGCTTCTTGTATAGACAAGGCGTTAAGAACAAAAACTTATACCTATGAGGAGGTCGTTCCTGACAGCAGTGAGAACGATGAAAAAGGCAAAAATGCCATACTTATGACAGCAACTGCGACAGGCGGACTTATTGTTATAATCGCAGCTACGATTCTTATACGACACAAAAAGAAAGGATAGATCAACATGAAAATTTATTTGGTAGACTTTGAAAATGTCAAATCCAAAGGACTTCAAGGCATAGACAATTTAACCGAAACTGATACCGTCATAATTTTTTACAGTGAAAATTCCGATACCATTAACTTTGAAATGCACCAGAAAGTTCTTACATCAAAGGCTGATATTGAATACTTCAAGGTAAACGTTGGTGGCAAAAATGCCCTGGATTTTCAGCTTTCAACACTTCTGGGTTATTTGGTAGCCAAGGATACTTATACGAATATTTTTGTTATCAGCAATGACAGAGGTTTTGACTTTCTTCATGATTTCTGGCACGGTAAGTATGTTGATAGCCCAAATGCTATGGTATACAGAACTAGGACAATACAAACCGCTATTAATTTCGCTAATCATAAGGTTAATCCGACCGAAAACAATGAAGATGAAGATGAAGAATCGACTAAACATATAGTCGAAAAAGCAGAGGAAATACAAGAAACAGCAGACATTCAGACAGAGTCAGAGATAACTCTTGACGAAGCTGATGAGCCAAACCCTGAGTCTTCTGCGGGTATAGATTATTCTGTTACACTAAACGAAAATATGAATGGTAATACAGAAGAAGTCGAAGAAGAACCAGAAGCCTGTGCACCTGATATTGTCGAAGTAGAAAGTGATCCTGTTGTTGAAACTATCGTCAAAGTGAAAAAGAATAGAAAAAAGTGTACCGCACAAAAAAACAACGATCTCCAAAGCATACTTGCAAACATTTGCAGCGAAGAGCAAATAGAAGAGATCAGCAAACTTATAGCTGAGTCTAACACAAAAGAGGAGCTTCACAACTCTCTTGCAAAGGTATATAAAAAGCAGGCTACAGATTTTTACAAGCTTCTCAGGCCAAGATATCTGCGACTTAAAGGACTACAGGAATCCGAAAATACATGCACCGCTGATGAAGATAAAACGATGACGACTCAGAAAGCTGAAAAGGTTGTTTACCATGATGTACTATCCGTAAAACTTGATGAGCTACTCGACGGCAAATGCAACAAAGACGAACTGGCGCTTATAAGAGAAGCAGTCATTGACGCCACAACAAAACAGCAGCTTTATATCAGAATGGTAAAAGAGTTCAAAAAGGAAAAAGGCTGCGATATATATAACAAAATAAAGCCAGAGTATGTGTCTTTGCACAAGCTTGCATCTGAGATCATTAAATAAAGGAGTGTAAAATATGAAACTTATGATAGCGTCAGACATTCATGGTTCGGCTTACTGGTGCAAAAAAATGCTTGAAGCCTTTGAGCAAAACGGTGCGGAAAAACTAATTCTTTTGGGTGATATTCTCTATCACGGACCAAGAAACGACCTTCCAAAGGAATATGCACCAAAGCAGGTGATAGCCATGCTCAATCCGCTGAAAAACAAGCTGCTGTGCGTGCGTGGTAATTGTGACACAGAAGTCGATCAAATGGTGCTTGACTTCCCTGTTATGGCGGAATATGCTTATATATGCTGTGACGGACTGAGGATATTCGCCACACATGGTCACAAATTCAACTGCGACAATCTGCCACCGCTGTCTAAGGGCGATATTCTGCTCCACGGTCACACCCATGTACCTGTTATTAAAGACTGTGGCGATTACACCTATATAAACCCCGGTTCTGTTTCCATACCGAAAGAAAATTCATCACACAGCTATCTGATACTGGAAGACGGCAAGTTCACATTCGGTGATCTCACATAAAGAAGGCGCTGTAAAAAAACGCGCAATAAAAAAAG
>ULPG01007654.1_pt1 | contig 12266 bp, 7 predicted proteins | sample 1953321 | NCBI WGS metagenome assembly ULPG01 (sample SAMEA4835624, study PRJEB28245) | human gut metagenome | biome: gut microbiome; material: fecal sample | place: Denmark | collected 2008 | reverse complement strand
TGCTCTCACAGGCACGCCCACAGCCACAAGCATATCGCTGTCAGCAGTAGTCTTTGCTATCTTTACAACACCCTCCATTGCCTTGTCAAGCAAAGCGTTCTGAAAGAACAAGTCCTGACAGGTATAACCTGTTATGCAAAGCTCAGGGAACACAGCGACCTTTACGCCCTCTTCCCTGCACTTTTCAAGCTGACTGATTATTTTATCCACATTGAAGTCAACGTCTGCCACCTGTATCTCAGGGGTGCAGGCGGCGACCTTTATAAAACCGTCTTTCATAAAAATAAGCTCCTTACAAGAAATTATCATTGTTATCATTATACCATTTTTTATAGGTATAAGTCAATGATTTTTACAGTATAGCAAAACTATTTTAGAACGATACTAGACAATCCGCCACTAATGTGTTAAAATTGAGATATCACATCAAAGGGGGGAACGCCATATGAACAAGCTGTGGGATAAGTTTCTTTTAGGCCTTAGCTGCTGTGCATTCATGCTTGCAGAGGGAACAGATCCGTCAAACATCACCACATTGCTATTAGCTGTCATATGCTCCGCTATCTTTCAAATAAAACCAAGCTCTGCCGTTGCATACCTTTCAGTTATTGCGTACAGCTCACTTTGCATTTTCAGCAAAGAAGCTTTGATACTCGCCCCTTTGGTGCTTTACGATGCTTTCTGTACAAAATTTTACCCTGCTATGGTCTTAACATTCATAGGCGTACTTGCAAATATATTCACTCTGGGAAAAGACATCTTCCCGCTTGTCGCTCTTTTTTTGGTAAGCTTCACAATTTCAAGCCGCAGCGTTCTGAACGAAAAGCTGACAAAGATGCTCATAAATACTCGTGACAATTCAAAAGAACTTACCACCCAGCTTGTAGAAAAAAACAAAGCCATGCAGAGAAATCAAGACTACGAGATATATCTTGCAACGCTGAAAGAGCGTAACCGCATTGCAAGGGAGATACACGATAACGTGGGACATATGCTCACAAGGTCTATTTTACAGCTTGGTGCGCTCTCGGTCATAAACAAAGATGAAACTGTCGGTGAAGCCATCAACGACCTGAGCGGCACGCTAAACACCGCCATGACGAGCATACGAAGCAGCGTTCATGATCTTCATGACGATTCTATCGCACTAAAGCCTGCTGTTGAAGACTGCATAAGACCTCTGAAAGACAGATTTGCAGTAAGCTGTGATTATGACTTTTCCGAAAGAATGTCACGAGATGTGAAGCTTTGCTTTATTGGCGTTATAAAAGAAGCACTTTCCAATACTGCAAAGCACAGCGACGGTGACAGCATAAAAATAATCATTCGTGAACACCCTGCTCTTTATCAGCTTAGTATCGCAGACAACGGAAGCTGTCCCGAAAAGATAGATGAAAGCGGCATGGGGCTTGCCAATATGCGTGAGCGTGCGGCTTCTTTAAATGGGAACATAAACATCACATCGGGCAGCAAGGGATTCCGCATTTTTCTGTCTGTGCCGAAACAAAACCTGACTGAACGGAGGTCTTGACATGAACATTGTTATAATAGATGATGACAAGCTTGTGGCAGTGTCGCTGAAAACCATTTTGGAAAGCACAGGCAGTGTGAAAGTTCTTGCCATGGGAAGCTGCGGTGAGGAAGCCATAGAGCTTTATTCTCTTCTCAAGCCTGATGTTCTGCTTATGGATATCCGCATGAACGGCATGAGCGGTATTGAAGCCGGCGAAAAGATCCTTGTTGGGTACCCTGACGCAAGGATACTTTATCTTACCACATTTTCTGATGATGAATACATTATAAAGGCTGTGCTTATGGGAGCAAAGGGATATATTTTAAAGCAGGATTTTGAAAGCATATGCCCTGCCCTTGAAACCGTCATGAATGGGCAGACAGTTTTCGGCTCAGATGTTGCAAGCAAGCTTCCTGAGCTTCTTACCAATCACAGCAGTTTTGATTTTGACCACTACGGCATAGTCGAAAAAGAGCAGGAGATAATCGAACAGGTGGCAAAAGGGCTTAGTAACAAGGAAATAGCCTCACTGCTTTATCTCAGCGAGGGCACAGTGCGAAATTACATCAGCACTATCCTGGAAAAGCTCTCCCTCCGTGACCGCACACAGCTTGCTATTTTCTATTACACCAACATACAATAGCACTACAATTTCATAAAAAGTAAAGAGGAGACGGCATGACCGCTCCTCTTTTTGTTATTATTACATTTTAGCTCTTTCCTTAGCTCTCTGTGAGTTGCTGAGGATACGCTTTCTTATTCTTATGCTCTTTGGTGTTACTTCAAGAAGCTCATCATCAGCGAGAAACTCAAGTGAATCCTCAAGACTGAGATTTCTTGGCGGAACAAGTCTGAGCGCGTCGTCAGAACCGCTTGCACGGGTATTTGTAAGGTGCTTCTTCTTGCAGACATTTACAACAAGGTCTTCCTGCTTTGGTGAAGCGCCAACTATCATTCCCTCATATACAGGTGTGCCTGCTGTGATGAACAGCTCGCCTCTCTCCTGTGCGTTGTAAAGACCGTATGTTACAGCCTCGCCTGTTTCAAACGCAACAAGTGAGCCTGTTGCTCTCTTTGGTATCTCGCCCTTATATGGCTCGTAGTCATGGAATACAGAGCTCATGATACCCTCGCCCTTTGTGTCTGTAAGGAATTCGCTCTTGTATCCGAAAAGTCCTCTTGCAGGGATAAGAAATTCAAGTCTCATTCTGCTTCCAACAGGTGCCATTTCCTGAAGCTCGCCCTTTCTTGCACCTATCTTCTCCATAACAGAACCTACGCAATTCTCAGGAACGTCAATAACAAGACTTTCGATAGGTTCGCAAAGCTTGCCCTCTATCTCCTTAAACAGAACGTGCGGTGTTGAAACGCCAAGCTCATAGCCCTCACGACGCATATTCTCGATAAGGATAGAAAGGTGCATTTCGCCACGGCCTGCGACCTTGAAAGCGTCTGTGCTGTCTGTTTCAGAAACTCTCAGTGAAACGTCCTTTAGAAGCTCCTTGAAAAGTCTGTCTCTCAGGTGACGGCTCGTTACGAACTTGCCCTCTCTGCCTGCGAATGGCGAATTATTTACAGAGAATGTCATTTCAACTGTAGGCTCAGATATCTTTACAAAAGGAACAGCCTCAAAGTTGCCGAAGTCGCAGATAGTGTCACCGATAGTGATGTTCTCGATACCGCTTATACAAACGATATCGCCAGCCTTTGCACTCTGGCATGGAACTCTGTTAAGTCCCTCTATCTGATACATTGTAACTATCTTGCCACGATATTCCTTCTTAGTCTGATGATAGTCGCCGATCGTAACGTCCTGATTAACTTTCATTTCGCCACGCTCGATACGGCCGATAGCTATTCTTCCTACATACTCGTTGTAGTCGATAGCGGAAACAAGATACTGCATTGGACCCTCAGTATCTACCTCAGGTGCAGGGATATAGCTGAGAATCTCATCAAAGAGAGGTATCATATCCTTGCCCTCTTCATCTGGCGAATGAGTAGCTGTACCTGCTCTGCCTGAGCAATAAAGGATAGGGCTGTCAAGCTGCTCGTCAGTAGCGTCAAGATCCATGAGAAGCTCGAGAACTTCGTCGCCTACCTCGTTAAGACGAGCGTCAGGTCTGTCTATCTTGTTGATAACGATGATTATTTTATGACCAAGCTCAAGTGCTTTCTGAAGCACAAATCTTGTCTGTGGCATTGGACCCTCGGCTGCGTCCACAAGCAGTATAACACCGTTTACCATTTTAAGAACACGCTCTACCTCACCACCGAAATCAGCATGGCCTGGGGTGTCGATAACGTTTATCTTAACATCCTTATACTTGATAGAAGTATTCTTTGCAAGGATAGTGATTCCTCTCTCACGCTCGATATCGTTTGAGTCCATGACTCTTTCTTCTACAGCCTGATTTTCTCTGAAAGTACCGCTCTGCTTGAGCATCTGGTCTACAAGGGTAGTCTTACCGTGGTCAACGTGGGCAATAATAGCAACATTTCTTAAATCTTCTCTAATCATACATACTCCTCCGATTTATCAAGACACAGCAAAGCGAATGCTTTCTGTAACGATTTGCTTAATATATTTCGCAAAAATTATAAACAATAAAAATTATAAATATATTTTCTCCCATCAAAGGAAAGAAAATCGTAATTTTTCACAAAAAGCCTATAAAACACAAAAGCACCTTGCGAAATTTTCCGCAAGGTAACTTTCCTAATTGAGAATTATAGCACATTTTTGCCGATTTGTCAAGAAAAAAGTATCATTCACAGGTTACGCCTTGTATGGTGTGCCTTAGATTAAATGATTTATGTTTTTGGCTGTTTTACACAATATTGCGCCGCTAATATTTTACACAAAAATAATTGAAATCATGGTATAAAAGTTGTATAATATCAATAATCAAAGATATAACTTTGATAACAGAGATCATATATTTTGAAAGGCGGAATAATCAAATGGCTAACAGAATGATACTTAATGAAACTTCATATTTCGGTGCAGGCTCGATCAGCAAGATAGTTACAGAGGCAAAGAAGAGAGCTTTTAAAAAGGCTCTTGTTGTAACAGACCCTGACCTTATCAAATTTAACGTTGCAAAGAACGTTACAGATCTTTTGGAGGAAGCAGGACTTGCTTATGATATATTCTCTCAGGTAAAGGCTAACCCTACTGTAAAGGTAGTAAAGGCTGGTATCGAAGCTTTCAAGGCAGCAGGTGCTGACTATCTTATCGCTATCGGCGGCGGCTCATCAATGGACACTGCAAAGGCTATCGGTATCATCATAAACAACCCTGAGTATGCTGACGTTACTTCTCTTGAGGGCGCTATTGACACAAAGAACCCTTGCGTTCCTATAATCGCAGTTCCTACAACAGCAGGCACAGCCGCAGAGGTAACTATCAACTATGTTATCACAGACGAGGAGAAGAAGAGAAAGTTCGTTTGCGTTGACCCTCATGATATCCCGGTAGTTGCTATAATCGACGCAAAGATGATGTCATCAATGCCTAAGGGACTTACAGCTTCAACAGGTATGGACGCTCTTACACACGCTATCGAGGGCTACACAACACTTGGCGCTTGGGAGCTTACAGACATGATGCACCTTAAAGCAATAGAGATAATCTCACGTTCACTGAGAAAGGCTGTTGAGAATGACCCACAGGGCAGAGAAGATATGGCTCTCGGTCAGTATATCGCAGGCATGGGCTTCTCAAACGTTGGTCTTGGCGTTGTTCACGGCATGGCTCACCCGCTCGGTGCATTCTATGACACACCTCATGGTATCGCAAATGCAGTTCTTCTTCCGTATGTAATGGAGTACAACGCTGAATACACAGGCGAAAAGTTCAAGTACATCGCAGAAGCAATGGGCATTGACACAACAGGCATGAGCCAGGCTGAATACAGAGCAGCCGCAGTAAACGCAGTTAAGCAGCTTTCAAAGGACGTTGGAATCCCTGAGAAGCTCCACGAGATAGGCGTTAAGGAAGAGGATCTTCAGGCTTTGAGCGAATCTGCATTCGCAGACGTATGCACAGGAGGAAATCCAAGACCTTGCACAGTTGAGTCTATCCTCGGCATTTATAAGACAGCATTCTAATTCAAAAATCTTTTATCTGCCCTCGGTTTTCGGGGGCAGATTTTTATTGCCCGAAAAGAATATTTATGGTATAATACATTTAAAGTGAGTTTTAAGTTCATAGGTTATCATATATCGTAAGATATTATACTGACTTATAGGGAGGAATTTTAATGAGATTACTTCTTGCTGAGGACGAGGTGGAGCTTGCAAATGCGCTTTCGGCAGTGCTTAAACACAAAAACTATTCTGTTGACGCTGTTTACAACGGCATCGACGCATACAACTATGCAATTGCACAGGATTATGACGGCATAATACTTGACATTATGATGCCTGGTATGGACGGCATACAGGTGCTTACAAAACTCCGTGAAAAGGGTATCGACTCCCCTGTTCTGCTGCTCACTGCAAAGTCTGATATTGACGATAGGATAACCGGACTTGATTCAGGTGCTGACGATTATCTTACAAAGCCCTTTGCAATGGGCGAGCTTCTTGCGAGAATAAGGGCAATGACACGCCGCCGCACTGAGTTTGCACCCTCTACCCTTACTTTCGGAAACGTTTCTCTCAACAGACAGAGCTTTGAGCTTTCAGGTCCTAACGGCTCTCAGAAGCTTGGCAACAAAGAGTTTCAAATGATAGAAGCCCTTATGCTAAATCACGGTACGCTTATTTCTACAGAGCGTTTCATGGAAAAGATATGGGGCTATGACTCTGACGCTGAGATAAACGTGGTGTGGGTATATATTTCATATCTGCGTAAAAAGCTTGGTCTTATCGGTGCAGATATCGAGATCAAAGCCACAAGGGGCGTGGGCTATACACTAGAGGAAAAGCATAATGATTAAGCGTTTACAGCGGAAATTCGTTGTTATCGCCGCTGTGTGCCTTCTTATCGTAGAGTTTGCCATAATAGGCGGCATAAATGGAGTGAACATCTATCAGACCAACAAGAATGCAGACAATCTGCTGAACATAATAATCGAAAATGACGGCAGATTTCCTGAGTTCGACCACAATGGCATGAAGCATGACAAACCGCAGGATAATTCAGACAGCTCATCAGACAGCGTCTCTCCCCCTGAGAGCAAAAAGCCTGATAAGCACAGAGGCTTTAACGAGGAAACTAAGTATCAGACAAGGTATTTTGTTGTATACGCCGACAGCAATGGCGAAATAACCAAGGTAGATACAGGACACGTTGCGGCGGTGTCAAGTTCGCAGGCCATAGAATACGGCAAAAGCGTTCTTGACAGCGGCAAGACTTCAGGCACGTCAGGAAACTACCGCTACAAAACAGGCGACACTGACAAAGGCAAGATAATAGTTTTCATGGACTGCCGCAGTGACAGTGCCACCAAAAATCGCTTTTTGCTGGTGTCGTGCGCTATAGGTGCAGCAGGATATATACTTGTATGTCTGCTTATCATAATCTTCTCAAAGCGTGCCATAAGACCTGTTGTGGAAAGCTTTGAAAAGCAAAAGCGGTTCATCACCGACGCAGGGCACGAGATAAAAACACCCCTTGCTATAATCTCCGCAAACACGGAAGTTCTTGAAATGGTGTCAGAGCCAAACCAGTGGACAGCAAGCATAAAAAATCAGATAACAAGGCTCAACGGTCTGCTGAAAGATCTTTTGAGCCTTGCGAAAATGGAGGAGGAAAAGCCTGCTCTTACCATGGCTGATTTCAATATTTCTGACGCTGTTTATGACGCCGCTTCGCCTTTTACTACCCTTGCGGAAACAAAGGGCAAAAAGCTCACCATTGATGTTGCCAACGGACTTTCCTATCACGGTGACGAGGGTGCGATAAGACAGCTTGTTTCTATCCTCACGGAAAATGCGGTGAAATATGCTGACGAGGGCGGCGAGATAATAGTAAAGCTTTTCACCTCTCACAATGGCAAGGAAACAGACCTTGAAGTTTCAAACACCTGCAAAGAACCACCGCAAGGCAACCTAACAAAACTTTTTGACAGATTTTATCGTGACGACAGCTCACGTTCTCGGTCAAAAGACGAGAAAAAGGGTGGCTACGGCATTGGACTTTCTATTGCACAGGCAATAGTCAGGTCGCACAAAAGCAAGATATCATGCAAAGCCGAAAACGGCATGATGATATTTACAGCACAGCTTAAATAACTGCAAAGCAGAGTTGGTCACCAGCCGCTCTGCTTTTTTATGATATGACATTTGTCACATGAAAGATGTGACTTTTCTCACTAGCTTTTTGGCGGATAGTATTGTATAATGATAATACAAACTAAGGGAGGTTTTTCTTATGGCTGAAACTGTAGTAAAAATAGACAATCTGGTAAAAAGATACAAAGAGCTTATTGCTCTTGACCACTTTGATCTTGAAATAAAAAAAGGCGAGGTCTTCGGACTTCTCGGTCCTAACGGTTCGGGTAAGACCACCACGATAAACTGCCTGCTCTCACTGCTGGCATACGATAAGGGCGACATCGAGATATTCGGTGAAAAAATGTCCCCTGTGAACTATGGGGTAAAAAAGCGTATTGGCGTTATAATGCAGAATGTTGCGGTGTTTGACGAGCTGACTGTGTATGAGAACATTGACTATTTTTGTGGGCTTTACATCACCGACAAAGCCACACGAAAGAAATATGTTGACGATGCCATAGCCTTTGTGGGGCTTGAGGACTTTGTGAAGTTCCACCCTAAAAAGCTTTCAGGCGGTCTGCTCAGACGACTTAACATTGCCTGTGGTATCGCACACAAGCCTGAGCTTATCATACTTGACGAACCGACAGTTGCTGTTGACCCACAATCAAGAAACAAGATACTGGAGGGCATTTTACAGCTCAACCGTGAGGGTGCGACTATAATTTACACCTCCCACTACATGGAGGAAGTCGAGCAGATATGCACCCGTATCGCCATAATGGATAAGGGCAGTAAGATAGCCGAGGGTACTACAGAGGAACTCAAACGCATGATAAAGAACACCGAAACTATCACCGCCGAGATACTCCAGCTTCCTGAAAACGTCCGTGAACAAATAGAAGCTTTGGAACACGTTTATAATGTTTCCTATGCCGACAACAAGCTCGTTGCACGCTGTACAGGGGGACGGCACAATCTTATTGAGATACTGAAAATATTGCAGGAAAATCAGGTGGGCTTCGGCAGCGTTTATTCTGAGCAGCCTACCCTCAATGACGTTTTCCTTGAAATAACCGGCAAAGCTCTCAGGGATAAGGAGTGATAGAATGTTCTCACACATATTCAAATACGAATTTAAAAGCTGTCTGCGTCAAAAAGCCATACTCTTCTGGCTCATAGCCTTTCCTATAATACTGGGTTGCTTTTTTAAGATGGCGTTTTCAGGAATATACGAAAAAGATGTTGTATTCAATGCGATACCTGTTGCGGTGACAAATATAGAAGAAAACGATATCCTTAAACAGGTGCTTGAACAGATAACAGATAGTGATGAGGCTCTTTTCAAGGTGACGTATACAGACATTGACAAGGCAGAAGAAATGCTTAAAAGCGAGGATATAAAAGGCATTATAAAAGCTTCCGACCTCTCCCTTGAGTTTGGCTCAACAGGTATCCAGCAGACTATTGTAAAGACTTTCATACAGCAATACAAAACTCAGGAAAAGATAATAACCGACACTGCAAAGAACGCTCCGCAAAAGCTTGATAAGGTCATAGCTTCCCTTTCTGAGAAGATAAGCCCAAATGAGGATATACCTCTCCACGGCAATCCTGATATAACGATACAGTTTTTCTATAATCTTCTTGCCATGACGGCACTTTTCGGCTCGATGTCAGGTCTGTTCGTGGCACAGGAAAATCAGGGTGACCTGTCTGCACTTGGCGCAAGACGTTGCTGTTCTCCAGTGAACAAGCTTACAAGCATAACGGCAACGCTCCTTGCTTTTCATGTGGTGGAAATGATATGCATGGTGATATCGGTGACGTTCCTGAGATTTGTGCTTAAAGTGGATTTCGGCAGTAAGCTCCCCCTTGTTTACCTTGCCGCAGTGCTAGGCGGAATAATGGGAATATCCATGGGATTTTTCGTTGGCTCTTTCCGCATAAAAGAGGGTTTAAAAATGTCTGTAGTCATGGCGGTATCAATGACCTGCTGTTTCTTCAGCGGTCTTATGTCAAACACCATGAAAGGCACTGTTGCAGAGCATTGCCCGATATTCAATGAAATAAACCCTGCCGCAGTTATCTCAGACAGCTTCTATTGTCTTAATCTCTACGATGACTACAGGCGGTTCACAGTGAAGATAATTTCAATGGCGATATACACAGTGCTGTTCACCCTTGGTGGATATGTTCTTACAAGGAGGCGTAAATATGCAAGTCTTTAAGACCTTTATGAAAATACTCAAAACAAGGCTTACGTCTGCTATATTATATCTCGTCATATTTATGGTCATAGCAGTAATAATGGCGGATACTGCAAAAGATAACAATGGCTATGAGGACTATAAAATGTCCATATCTGTCATTGACCGTGACAACAGTGCCGAAAGCAAGCGTTTGCAGGACTTTATATTCAGCGGCAACAAAAAGGTGGAGCTTGCAGATGATGAAGACGAGGTCATCGATGCCGTTTATTATCAGCGTGCCAACTATGTTCTGTATATAAACAAGGGCTTTGGCGACAAGATAAACGCAGGGGATTTTGACGGACTTTTTGAGAATTTCAAAATGCCCTCCAGCTACGGCGGACAGCTTTTTGAAAGCAGGCTTGACAACTATCTTTCAAGCGTAAAGGCGTACATGACGGCAGGTGAAAGCACAGAAAACGCTATGGAGCTTGCCAAAACGGCAGTTTCTCAGCAAGTAAAGGCGGAGCTTAAAAACTTTAACAACAAGGGCGGAACAGGTATGCCGGCAATATTCGGCTACTATTTTCAGTATCTTGCATACGTTATGCTTTCCATGCTCATTGTTACCCTTTGCCCCGTTATACTGACGCTAAACAGAAAAGGCGTTCGAGAACGCACAATGTGTTCAAGCCTGACGTCAGCAAACTACAGCAGACAGACGGCTCTTGGGGCAAGTATCTTGGTGTTTAGCATATGGCTTTTGTTTATGATAGTCGCAATTATTTGGGGCAAAACGCTCAGCGTGAAATTCTGGCTTGCCTGCCTTAACAGCTTTGTATATATCATTGCCGCCGCAGGCATAGCAATGATAATAGCGCAGTTTGACCTTAGCGACAACGGCATAACTGCTATATCGAACATAATCGGTCTTGGCATGAGCTTTCTTTGCGGAGTTTTCGTGCCGCAGGAATTGCTCACAGGAGGCGTTCTTGCAGTGGGAAGATTGTTCCCTGCATACTGGTACACCAAAGCCAACAATATGCTTTTCGGCATGAGCGGTGGAGTATTCAGCACAAAGGAATATCTTATCTGCATTGGTATCGAGGCACTGTTTGCAGTGGCATTCTTTGCTGTGGCTGCTCTGCTTGTTAAGCAAAAGCGTGAGGGTGATGTAAATTCCCTTGCATAAGTTGACAATAATATGGCTGTGTGTTATACTCTTATTGTTACGGAGCTGACGCACAGCCTTTTTGCGTCAGCTAAAGAAGATCATAGATGAAAAAGAGGAAAAGTATGGATAGATTACAGCTTGACAAAAATGCAAAGCTCACAGGCAGAGTATATTTCAAAGACGAGGTAATGTGGCTCGGACTTTCAGGAAGCGGTGCGTCATTCACATTTGACGGCACAAAGCTTGTTTTGAAGCTCAAAGGCGACAATATCGCAGTGGGCGACAATCCTATTGACTATGCAAGGATAGCCGTTTATGTTGACGGCAAGAGAGTAGTTGACGAGATGATCGACTGTGCAGAAAAAGAGATCACGGTAATAGACCGCACGGAAAACGCTCAGTCAGTTGTGGAGATAATAAAGCTTTCAGAATCTCCAATGTCAGCAGTTGGCGTTGAGGCTTTCGCCGAGGGCAGTGCTGAGGCTTTGCCTGAAAAACCGCTTAAAATAGAATTTATCGGCGACTCTATAACCTGTGGCTATGGTGTTGATGATGAGGACGAAAACCACCAGTTCACCACCGCCACAGAGGACGTTACAAAAGCCTATGCCTACAAGACCGCCAAGGCACTTGACGCTGAATACAGTATGTTTTCAGCCAGTGGCTACGGTATAATCTCAGGCTACACAGAAGGTGACGAGCCTATCAGTGAACAGACAATTCCACAGTTCTATTGTAGCTACGGCTTTTCAAGGGGCAATTTTGCAGGAACTGCTCCGCAGGATATCCCTTGGGATTTCAGCAAATATATTCCGCAGATAATCGTTATAAACCTTGGCACAAACGACGACAGCTACTGCCGTGACTACAAGGACAGGCAGGCTGTTTTCTCAAAGCTTTATGCTGATTTTCTTGCGGTCGTTCGTGAGAAAAATCCGCAGGCTTACATTCTCTGCACTGTTGGAATAATGGGCGAGAGGATATTCCCTGCTGTTGAGGAGGGAATAAAGATATATCTTAAAAGCCACGCTGACAGCAAGATAAGCTCAATGATGTTCCATGAGCAGGACGGTGCAAACGACGGCTTTGCGGCAAACTGGCACCCTACTGAAAAGACCCACCAAAAGGCAGCGACAGTGCTTACGGAAAAACTCAGAGAGAT
>ULPG01038413.1_pt1 | contig 12367 bp, 23 predicted proteins | sample 1953321 | NCBI WGS metagenome assembly ULPG01 (sample SAMEA4835624, study PRJEB28245) | human gut metagenome | biome: gut microbiome; material: fecal sample | place: Denmark | collected 2008 | reverse complement strand
ATCTCTTATGACCCACGCATCACTATTCAGTGGAATCGGAGGGTTCGATCTGGCGGCCGAGTGGCATACGGGAAGCCGATAAATTTTGCAGGAATGAAAAAGATTTGTATGTTTGTAGCGTCCTATATTCAGAGCGGCAGAGTATTCTGCCTGTTTGTAGCGGGCATTTTTTATGCCCTGACGCTACATATACACGGTTTCGTACCCCCGTGTGGAGCGTTAATGCGCCCACTGCCGCTCTGGTGTAGGACAACGGGAAAGGCGGAACCGTTTTTCATTTCCGCCCGACAAACATTTTCGGTTATGTCCAACACCAGAGAAAAATGTTTGAATGGGAAAATTACACCCAGATCAAACCGTCCAGCTCACGACACGAGCGAATCCATCTATTCGAAGTTTCTCATTGAGAAACAAGCCAAAAATCAAGCCTACGGTTATATCCTCTCACAAGGACTGCTCCGGGACTACATTGCGTATTCCCGCGGTGAGTCGTGTTCCCTTGAATCGGTTGATGAAAGACTTGAAATGGTATTGAAAAATTTCTGAGTTATGGGAGCGCATAGAAATTCAATATACGACAAGGCATATGCCGAGATGTACGCAAAAGGGATGTCGCTGGCAGAAACAGCCAAGAGTATAGGCGTTACAAGACAATGCGTCTATAAGGCATTTAAAAAGCGAGGATTCAGACTACGAACTTCTATACCTTGCGGTTTCCAGATTTACGATGGTAAAAAATTCACCTTGCGGAGTAATGGCTACTATGCCCTCACTACCGACGACAGATGCTTGATGCATCGCTACATTTGGGAGAAAGAAATATGCGATATACCAGACGGCTGGGATGTCCATCACATAAACGGGGATAAATCCGATAATCGCAGGGATAATTTGGTTTGCTTCCCAAAAGCGGAACACACGCGAAGGCATCAAATCGAAAGAAAAAATGATACACATAGATCTATTTTCGGGAATAGGAGGGTTTGCCCTCGCCGCGCATTGGGCAGGATGGAGGACGCTCGTTACTTGTGAGATAGATAGCTTTTGCCGGCAAATACTACAGTATCACTTTCCCAAAGCGTATCACCACGATGACATACACACCTTGACCTATGAAACAATTGACATTGAACTTTCAAAACGATATGGAACCCTCTGGAGGAATGAGGACATTGTCCTTACCGGAGGGTTCCCGTAGCCGTGCCAGCCGTTCAGCCTCGCAGGAAAGCGGCGAGGAACAGAGGATGATCGCTACCTGTGGCCCGCAATGCTCGACGTTATTCGGACTGTTCGACCGCGCTGGGTCGTTGGCGAGAACGTTTACGGAATCGTTAATTGGTCGGAAGGGTTGGTCTTCGAACAGGTGTGCGCTGACCTGGAGGCGGCAGGATACGAGGTGCAGCCGTACATTATTCCGGCTTGCGGTGTCGGCGCTCCCCACCGTCGGGACAGATGCTGGTTTGTCGCCCACCGTGCAGACGCAGGGACTGAAACGATGCGTGAACGGTCGAACGGAGTTCATGCCGACAGTATTGCTTCCGACACCCCATGCCTCGGACGCATCACGCGGAGGTCAAAAAGTAACCGGACTATACAAAACGAGAAAATCGGGTCTAACATATATGTCCCTGTTGAACGATCTGGCAGTAAGCGGACTTTTACCGACCCCGACAGCGAACGATGCGAAGAATGTAACGCTTCCGGCCAGTCTGGGCATACGCAAGGGCGGACTACCCAAGAAGGCGATGCAAAACGACGAATACCGGACTGGAACGGGTTCCCGACTCAACCCCCTGTATGTGGCGGAGATGATGGGTTTCCCGGCGAATTGGCTGGTATCGCCTTTCCTCGGTGGCGCCGGGAAGCCGTCAAAGCCTGCGGAAACGCCATAGTCCCGCAGGTGGCATTGCAGATTTTTGAAACGATAAACGAATATGAAAGCAAATGAAAAAATACACACGAGCGGATTTACCCCCGGAATTTTACGCCTGGGAGAACCGGGACAACTTTGCGGAATGCGGGGCCGCCCTCCTCACCCTGTGGTGCGGCGACAAGTGGAAAAACCTGCGCGAGTTCGGGCCGGGCGACCCCTTCGATTTCCGCGCCGTTCCCGTAGAATACAGGCCTTTCGAGAAAAAATGGATGTACTATACGGGCAAGAGCAGGGGACTTATGGGAAGCCCGCGCCACGATGTGATGAAGCACCTTCTGCCGTGGTGGTGGCATTTCGCCACGCCGAATCTCCTGAAAATCGTGCCGGAGATGGACGGAGGTACGCTCCGTTCCGAATCCGAAACGGCGGAGGAGGATTTGCAACTCCTGCCACTCAACATGAAATGGATCGCCACTTACAATTACGCCCGCGTGCTTGATCTGGAAAGGCAGGTAAGGGCGGCGGGGGCACGCCAGCTAAAGTCGGTACAACTGACGATTTTTGAAACGATAAACGAAATACAATATGGAAAAAAGTAAACGAGCATATTGGGATGCGGTCGAGGCTAATGAAGGGAAGATAGACCCTGAAAAGTACGGCATAGGGATGACAGGAATGAATGGTTCGCCCAGTGCGTCTCTTAATGGGAAAGAATTATACCGACGGATATTTATCCGTTTGCGTACGCCGCAGGAGGTATTGACGTGCACACCTATAGAGAATAGCAGCGACTTCGCACGTAGAACGGCTATTATCGAAAGCTGGTTCGATTCGGTGATTCGAAAAGGCAACTATATATTGACATTCTCCGCAGAACAAGTTTCCGATGAAGAAGCAGCCGCATTGTTGGATGCTGAATGAGGTGAGAATAACCGAATACGAATTGGTGAAACAGCAAGATTCGATGCAGAACATTGCAAAACTTTGAAAAACTTTCAAATATTTTGAAATATGAGAGAAATTAAATTCCGGGGCAAGCGCCTCGACAACGGGGAGTGGATCGAGGGCGATCTTCTTCGAATGAACGACCATTGGTTTATATTCCCCGATCCTGCGCCAGAAGGAATTGATAAATACGAGGTCGATCCCGCCACCGTCGGCGAGTACACGGGGCTGAAAGACCGCAATGGCAAGGAGGTTTATGAGGGGGATGTGATAAAAATACCCGAAACTGATTTCAACGCAGAGATAATTGGCCGGGTTCTCTTTGAGGAAGATGCGTATTATATCATACCCTTACGCGGTGGCCATCTTTGGGGGCTGCACTGGTCACTCCGGAAACATGATGCGAAGATCATCGGCAACATCCACGACAACCCCAAATTTCTGAAAGGAGGTGAGCAATGAAAGGCGAAGTGTTTGGAGTTGCGCTTTTTGGAGCGCCGTACTTGTATCAAAGCGGCGATCCTTATTTCCATATGAAAATGAATGCGCTTGGATTACGACGAGGCTCCCCTTTGATTTGCGGGCTTCGGCATAAGGCGATATTGGCGAATAACTATGAATATTGGCTGTGCGACTATGACAAAGAGGATGATTTTTGTCGTAGATTCGGGATAACCCCTACTCATACAGTGGAAGATTTTGTGGAAACGATTAAGGCATTGAAAAAGGACTATGAAAAGTAGAAAGGCAAAAGAATTTATTGACGGATGCTTGAATCATCTTGTAATAGAGATGAGCGACCACGCCAAATGGCAACTTCGAACGGCAATGACTACTACAGCCGAACTCGCCGAGCAGGAAGCCGAGGAAAGAATGTGGAATAAAGCTATCGAAGCATTTTGCAAGGATTGTCCAATTTACTCAATACAAACAAGTAATGGGGGAAATTGCCCCGATTGTAGTGCATTAAACGCATTCAAACAAAGACTGAACGAGGAATGAAATTCACAACCCCTTGCTTTGTTCGCGTTGTTTTGTTGGATAATATTTTATTATCTTTCTTTAATCACAAAACAACATTAAATGAGACAACTATGGGTTTCAAAAATGATTTGACAGGAAAAGTTTTTGGGAGATTAACGGTTATTGAGTTCTCCCACAATGGTAGCAATTGGTCTGTACACTGGAAATGTAGGTGTAGTTGTGGGGCGTATATTGTGGTGCGGAATAATAATCTACTTTCCGGGAACACTAAATCGTGTGGATGTCAAAAATTAGATTCATCGAGAGCAATGTGTACGGTGCACAATCTGCGCAGGCATCCCCTATATAACGTATGGGCGGCAATAAAACAACGGTGCAATAACCCGCAAGACAAAAATTTCCATTATTATGGTGGACGTGGCATTAAACTTTGCGACGCATGGAATAATTCATTTGTGGACTTCTACAATTGGGCTATTGGGAATGGGTACCAAAAGGGACTAACTGTTGATCGAATTAACAATGATGGAAACTATGAGCCTGCGAATTGCAGGTTGGTTTACGTTATCGACCAACACAACAACACCAGATCAAACCGATATTTGACTTATATGGGACGGACACTCACGATGGCTCAATGGGCGAGGGAATTAGGCATTGATTATCGCCGATTACAATCACGAATAAATCTCGGTTGGGATATGGATAGAATTGTTGCCGTCGGAAATCGCAAAGCCAACGTAAGTGAAATCATTAGATCAATTAATTACAAAAAAACATGAATTTTTTAACACCTGCATTCGTGAGGGTTAATAACCCGGAGAAGCGAAAAGAGCTGACCAAATGGCTGCAAGGAATCGGGTATTACGTCTGCTCCTGCTGCCTGTTCGACGGCTGGAATACATTGCATTGCAATCGGATTGAACGGCTGAAAACTTCTTACGAAGTACACGGCATCCCGGATTATGACAGAGATACCGGGTATAATATCGGGTGGTTCAAAGTAGATAATACCAATGAAGATAATCCGTCCTACGACTGCGGAGAGAATGTCGAATTATTCAAGGCGCTGGCCGCGATGAACGACGAGAATGACATTGAACAGATATTTATATCTGAACGAGGGCTGTATATCAGATGCCTACGAAACAATGCAAATATAGATTGGTTAGGCAAGCTACGTAAGGCCACATTCGAGGAAATCGTCGAATATTTCAAAAACAATGAGAAATGAAAACAATTAAGGAGAGAGCAAATGCTGCATGGCTTGACTATGAATACAAGGAGGGGGAATTATACTCAACATGCTTTATAAATGGCTTTTCCGCAGGTGCCCAATCCGAGCGCGATGAATTGACCCGCTGGCGTGACCCGAAAAAGGAGTTGCCGGAGTTATTGACGCCTGTACTCGGGAAACAGTCAGATACTAAAATAACTTACTACAAAGTAGTGTATCGGCGTGAATACGACGATGATAATGGCTATTATTGGACGGATAACGGTTGTCGTTCGTTATATATAGACGGCTGGCGTCCGATTCTCGAAAATGAGTAAGATGCTCTGTGCATTTTGACTAACCAAGTAACTAACCAAGAATATCTATGAACACGAAACTCAAATCAGACTACGAAAAAGCCTGCAACGCCTATTTGCAGGCTTTTTGCGAGAAACACGGCTATGATTATGAGGATGCCGCGCAAAGCTGGGTCGGCGGTGATGTCGGCGGGAGCACCGAATGCGCGGACTATATAGTTGGGATGGATGACATCATCACCGACATAGACCGGGACGCTCCGGAAGATGAGTTTGTAAAGTATTACGATTACTGTCTGCGGGTGGGGAGTATCGCCTGCGGCAAAATTAGTACGCCCAATTACAGCAGCTGGCTCTCGGGGTGTCCACGCATGAGTGAAGAACAGATCACCCGGCTGGAGGAGTTGCAGAGGGACATACGCAAGGCGGAAAGAGAGCTGGAAGAACAAATAAGGAAAGAGAAGTTTTAACCGGGAGAGACAAAATCTCTCCCTTTTTTATTCATATGGCAGTAGATACATCTAAAAACGGTACAGTAGATCGTGCTAAACTTCTGGCAATAGAAAATAAATGTACGAGAATAATTCGAATTGCGGGGGTAACGTTTTATGTTGCTCCGGATAAGGATACACCAGAACACCGGAGGCACTTAATCCGCGTTTTGGAGAGTTGCGGTCGGCGATATACTCAAAAAGCAGGTAGCTATGAATCGGAGATTTGAGGTGAGAATCGACATTCCGAATAGTTGTGAATTGATTGGATGCAGATCGGACGGAAACATGGCAATTATTGTTTTCGAAGATTGCAGCGGCCCAGAGATCCGGCCAATCGGTTTTTGTCGGGAACATTCCGGAGAAGTACCGGACGCCTTCGAAGATGAATAAAAAAGAGGCAATTCCGAAGAATCACCCCTCACACCGATACAAATATAATGATTTATTCGGAATTTGCAAATGGGACGATATAGGAAAAACGAACGCAGAGGCGGGGCACGTGACGATTCCGAAATATACATCAGTTATTCACGGAATCGATTGCTCGAAATGATTATCTGCCGGGAAGCAAGGATGGGCGTGAGTTATCGCCATGATTTCGTCTGTCGATTCAAGGCACACAAATCCTTGCCGTTTTTATGGCGGAAATTCAAAAGGAATATTAGAGAACACATTGACGGATGGCAGCAGGAGCTGCCTTTATTTTGATGAATTTGCGGAAAGGGAGAGGATAATAACCGTGCAATTCGGAATATATGATGTAGAATTACATCCGTTCATCCTATTGCATAATTGCAATTAGACGATAAAAGTGTTCTTTTGATTCATTCTGTTAATGTCGTTTCAAGCATTGAACTCTATTGGGCGGGAGCCGGACGTGAAGCTACTTTATAACGTATCTTTCGGGGCACACGAAGGAAGTGCGCCTTTCGCACGTTGTCGGGACATTGACGAAGATATAAAAGCCGATCTTATCCAGCTATTATATCGATTCTATCAATTCGCAGATTACGGCTACATAAATAGGGTAGCAGCATTCGCTGATCTCCAACAATGACATCAGATATTTAGTTTGTTCGTCCATAACCGTCGCATTTACCTTTGCAACAAATAAATTGGTGAATATCTTTCCAAAGCATTGTATTTATCTGTCCTGTCAGATAGGCTACTTCTTCGCCTTGCATCGGCATTGCGGATGCTACGGCGATGTCGTCGCACAGGTGCCGCAGTTCATGCTCGAAAGAGTTCAGGAATTGTGCCTGGGATGACGCCAATCCTACGACTACGACAGACCTTCGCCGGGTCTTGTTGGAATAGGTGAATCCCGAATCCATATCGGCCTTTTCCAAATTTTCCCGTACTCGCTCCATAATTGGCCTGGGACACTCTATCTGTTCCAAAGAAAAAAGGATAGAGCGCGTGTGATAGCCATGTACGGCGAAGTAAAACCGCACATGCCAATCATAGTTCTCTATCCTCAGATCCCGCAGCTTCATGTCGTTGAATACACTTTTTGAATCCTCACATACGGTCTTTCGAGCCGCGTTCTGGATTTGATTCTGTTACAGGACATCTTCCCACGGAACATTTGTTCCCGACCCTATCAGATCGGCGAAATATCGTGTGAAGGGCAGCCCGGGATAGGCGTCTTCATCGTCGATGAAATCCTTGACGAACAGGGCCAGGTGTTGTTCATCGGCAATGGATGATCCCCAGTAATCGGCCCGGGCCATATTCGCGACATATACACAGTCGTAGCCGTTGTCGTGCTTGAGCTCGATACCGTTCGTCTTGAGCAATTTGTCGATCTGCTCTTTGGTGATGGGTTCTATTTTCTTCCCGTCGCGGTCCTTCATGCGGCTGACGGCAAATTCACACATTTTCTTCGAAAAGGACCATCCGTTTTTTTCGAGGTATGCGCGAATATCTGCCGGCATGGAGTCCCTTGCGTCCAATCTTTCTCTGTCCATAGGTTTCGCTGTTAAAGAGAGGGGATTTCTCCCCTCTCCGGATTCGTTTTACCGGCGGAATCTGGAGTAGGGTCCGGTTCCCCGGACACCTCTTCGTTCGCCATATCCGTCGCTGCCGTATTCTCCGCCACGCTCACCGTAGCCGTCGGGCATGTAGCCTCCCGTGTGACGCTCCCCGTAGCCGTCGCGCATTTCGCGTTTGGCATCCTCGTAGCCACACTCGTAGGCTTCGCGCATCTTGCGTTCGATTTCTTCACGCTCGCCGTACCCGTCACCGCGGTACCGGCCTTCGATTTCCCACATTCTCATGATTTGCTTGTTTTAGCAGACATTTGCGATTTAAGAAAGGCGTCCAGCGATGACTTCATGGAGGCGAACTCCGTTTGCATCTGACGAAGTTGTCCCACCTCTGCCCGCAGCTCCTGGAGCTCCTTGTCGCGTTGCGCCTGACCCGCGTACGCGGGATTCACTTCGCGCATGATCTGATCGAAAACTTCCAGATTGGCCTTGTGTTTTTCGTAGGAATCCACAACGGACTGGCTCTGCTGCTTTGCCGCATTGATGGCGTCTATGAGCCGTTCGCGGGATGTCGTGACCGTGAGTCCGTCCTTTGTCACCATATCGGCATTTACCGGGACGACCCATTTCTGGTCCCCTACCGGGAAGCTGACGGAAGGCTGCGCCGGGGGAAAGTTCCCGGGAGCGGGGAAATAGGGCTGTGGCGCCTCTTCAAGCGTCGCCATGTAGTATTTGGGAGTTCCGCGCATATCGAGTACATATACCGGAGCGCCTTTGGTTAAATTCGCAAACATCTTCGGTTAATTGTTTTTTGAAAGCTCCGGAGGGGCGGTTTCCCCTCCTGAAGCCTTCGGTTTATTATTGGTTAAACGGCCCCTGTCATCAGTTGCAGGGTGTCGGTCTGTTTGTCGTAGAAGAGCTGGAATACACCCGTCCCCGGAATATCGGACACGGTGACATTGGCTCCGTTGTACGTGGTCACATTCTTGGTCACGCCGTTGGTTTCGAACAACACGGGAAGCGTGCCTGTCGTGCCTGCGGGTATTGCCTGCGACAGCTCGACCAGGACTATCCCCCTGTACCAGGAATTGGCAAAGGCGTGGTTTTGGAATGAGAACACGACATCGGCGGCATTGACCGTCACACCCGTAGTTTTGATGACCGGGATACCTCTGCGATTGACATACTGAAATGGGAATACTGCCATAGCATACCTCCTTTCCGTATTAACCCCAGAATCCGCCGTTGCCGCCGAGTCCGAACGCGGCACCGAAGCCCAGCCCGTATTGGGCGGCTACGCAGGCGGGCATCGCGTACACCTGCGGATTGGGAACCACGGTCGTAGGCGGCAGGCCGCACTCGATCTTTGCCAGCCGGTTGCTCAGATCGCCGATCGCAGCGTTGATGGGCGCTACGGCCTGGGCCTGCGACTGCATGATCGTCGCCGTCTGATGTTCTTGGGAGAGCTGCCCGGCCAATGCCGCGCTCTTGGCACGCTCGGCGTCGAGTTTGTTCTGCATCTCACGCATCTCGAGGGCACAGAAACGGTCGTTGATGACCTGCGTCTGGGCATCGATCTTCGAGCCGAGGGCATTGAACTGCGTGTTGGCGTTGCTCGTCAGGGTGTTGGTCTGATTGAGCGTTGCGAGCTGGCTTTCGTAGCCCTGGCGCTCGATGGCGGTGCGGACATCGCAGCAGCAGGAGGCCATCTGCGAAAGCACCTGTGCGTTGCCGGACTGCACGGCATTGATGATCTGCTGCGCCGAGAGGCCCGACTGTGCCTGGATGTTGCACAGAGCGGTCTGAATCTGCTGTACGGAACAGTTGAGCGAAGATGCGAGCTGGTTGATGGCGGTGCCGTTTCCCTGAATGGCATTCATCAGCAGCTGACGCCCTGCGTCGCCGTTCAGCTCGGCGGGAAGATTCGAGAGTCCGTTTCCGCGACCGCCGAAGCCACCCCATCCGTTGCCGCCCCAGAGAGCCCAGAGCAGGATCATCCACATCCACTCCCAGCCGTAGCCATTGCCGTAGCCGTTATTGCGGTTGTTTCCGTTCATCAACGCGGCCACGAGGTTGCCGTCCATTGCGCCACCGTTGTCGAACACTAAAGTTTTTTCGTTCATTGTTTTAGACTTTTACATTGTTGCGTCCGTTCGGCGGACGCTGCCGTTGAGCTCACAATGCAAAAATCGACATGAACGATGGGAGAATCAATCGTATCAGTCGCAGGTGGGACGGAGTTTGGACGCAATACGGACGAGGAGCATTTCGAACATTTTACCGCTTTGTTTGCGACGAAGATCGAATTGGGAAATCATCTTCTCTATGGGCCGTCGTGAGAAGTTCATCAGCGAGGATATGACCGGGGCGTGAAATCCCTGCCTCCAGAGGAAATAGACCAGTAAATACCTGGCATCCACGATCTCGGCGTTTTTGGCTTTGGATAGTATTCGCTCTTCCGAAATCTCCGTTTCTTGCGATACCGTGCCGAGAATTTGTCGGTAAAGTTCAGATTTGCACATATAGGATATTTCTCTTACCTTTGTTCACTCTCTTACCAAATAAAAATAAGTGCCAACACACTTGCAAAGGCTTTACAGCCCCTGTCGTGGTGTGTTGGCACCTCTATTATTAGCGGAAGGTAAGAGAGACGCTAATAAAGGCAGGGGCTTTTTTTACGCCCACCCCTGACGGGCGAAAGCTGTTAGAACAGATACTTTTTCAATGTCGGCCAAAGCAGGTAGAAGTAGATTGCCCCGACGGGAATCAACCCGGTTGCGAACAAGTTGCTGCTTTCGACCTGGCAATAGTAGAGTGTTCCTATCCCACCCACAATACAAACGAATGAGAAGAAGGCAAGGAAAAGCAGTCCGATTTTTTTAATTGTTTCCATAATTATAATTCGTTAAAAAGTTATTTCCGCCATAAATCCATACTTATGCTTCCTTGAACATAGGGGCCGTTATCGCGTGGGTCCCAGCCGAGGGATGCCGTGATATTGAACCTTCCGATGTTTCTGTGAAGTTGCCCTCCGATCCATACGCCACCCGTGCGATTAACGTAATAGACGCCTGCGGCAGGCCCGAGTTGCCATCGGTAGGGCGTTCGGATTATTTTCTGCTGCGTGATAGTACGTCCGTATGTTTCGATGTGTTCAAGGGTAGGGTGGCAGTCGCCCAGGGCTATTCCGCTCACTATGGCGAAGTAGCTGCTGTCGCGATATTCCCGGCGTTCGAATGGCAGCTGTACCGGCACACTGTCCCGGTTGGGATTTATTGTTACGGTGGTAAAGGTGGTATCCGCTGGGGCGAACAACCATTTCGGCACCTCTACCGAAATAGCCGAGGACAGTATTTTATGCGGTTGCGGTCTTTCGAAGTAGGCCGTATCGATTCGAGTATGCTCGATGATACGGACATCGACGGATCGCCTGCCGAGCCACCATCCGACAAAGAACAAGCCGGTCAGAAGGAGAATCAGGATTATTTTCCGCAGTACCATAATGAGTACGAGCTATCAACCGTTGATGAACAGATCCCAGCCGGCCATCACGTCCGTCATGCAGGCATCAACGCCATTTTCTACGCGCGACATAGCTGCGACTATCGGGATCATCACATCGCGGTTGGTTGCCGTGATCCATCCGTTTTCCGGGACGCCGGACAATTCGGATACCGTACGGATATATGCATCCGTGTCGTTCTCGCTCGGGGGTGCCCAGCGTGAAATCATCTTCCGAATGGTGTCGAGCCCGTATTTTCGGCTGTAAGTGTTCAGGCATTTGAACATCGCGCGGTATCCCCACGCCATAGATTCGAACTGCTTGAATGCAGCGTCGCGGGAAGGTTCCACCTCTCCCTTCCAATGGGTTCCATCCTTGCGGATATTCCCGGGATTGTTGTTACGAAGTCCTCTGGTCATTTTTTTGTGCTGTTTAATATGTTTTCTACATCTTCAGGATTTACATTGAGTTTGCGGGCTATTTCTCCGGTCAATGCTTTTCGAAACAGACGTAAGAATGGAAAGTTCGGATTGATGATTAAAGCGTTGCCACAGCTCGACCATGCTTCTGCCAGGCAAATGGCAGAACCCAGGATCACGGTCGTAATCTTCGTTTCGATACCTCCTGTCGTAACGAATTTATCGATGAAAACGAATACTACGATCAGATTGAAGTAAACTGCCAGCTTGAATATCGTAGCCCGCAGGAGTTCTGACAGGATAAATTCTCCGCGCTTTCGAGCAACGCATATTCCAAACAAAGCGTCGAAGGCTACGGCAATAAGCACCCCATAAAGTACGAGCTGGTACCCAGCGAAGAAATTCACGATGACGATCAATAGTCCTATAAGCCATCCTTGCACGGTCATAAGCGCTTCGGACAGCTTTGTAGCAATACCTTCCAACACCTTTTTCGTTTTATTAAATATTTTGTCCATAATTATTATATCTCGGTCCAGCCACCTGTTCCTCTGTTGGTCTTATATACTTTCCCGTTTTTGATGCGTAACCCTCCATTTCCGATCAGGACTTCGAAAATATCTCCCGTG
>ULPG01033604.1_pt1 | contig 13375 bp, 10 predicted proteins | sample 1953321 | NCBI WGS metagenome assembly ULPG01 (sample SAMEA4835624, study PRJEB28245) | human gut metagenome | biome: gut microbiome; material: fecal sample | place: Denmark | collected 2008 | reverse complement strand
CAGCATCTCCACCATCGAACGTCCGTTCTGTTCACTTCTGTTTAAATTTATCATAAGACTTTCCCTAACATGTAGAATACTTTTACATACACACTAACAGCTAATGGTTAATAAATTACAAATTTATTCAAAGTTCCATAAAATAATGCTTTTTTTCCGGCAAATTTTTGCGGCTTTTTCTTTGCTTACCGGCAGGGCGTTTTCGCCGCCCCATTGAAAAACGGTTTCTTCGTCGCCGTTTTTAAGAGTAACGGAAAGCAGCCCGAGCTTGATTTTTTCGCTCAATGGATAAACGGCCATGTCAACGCAGTCTTTTTTTGACAGATTTTTGAAGGCGATGTAAAAACTGCGCATGCCCGGCATGACCATACTGCCGTTTTCGTCGCCGCCGACGCTGATTTCCGCAGCAACCGGGCTTGTCAGGCGGCCGTCGCGAAGCATGGCGGACGGAGCAATCTGCTTTTGTATGACGTTTTCGGTTGAAAGCCCCCAGTAGTCCGGCCGGTTTTTATAGTTGCGGCGAATGTTTTCGGTCAGCTGTGCCAAATTGTCCATCGCGCCGATAACCCGTTGATTCGGACGGCTTGCCACATGCCAGACGCCGGCAATAATCAGTAAAACCGTCAGCCCTGCCGCCAACGGCGAGGGGTAGGTTTTAACAAATTTTTCAACGCGGCGGCAAAAATCGGTCATTTTCATCTTTAAGCTCCCATTGAACTGGTAATCTGGTCTTGCATCTGGAACACGCCCATAACCGCCCAGGCAATGACGCCGCCTACCGAAAGCAGGGCAACCATGTTCAAAATGGACGCCTTTTGCTCAATCAGATAGACGGATTCTTCCAGCCAGTCGTTGGCTAAGGCTTCCAGCGCTTCTTCAAAGTTGTCCAGTTCCGAATAGATTTTCAGGTCGCTGATGATTTCCTTGTCAGGAAAGTCAAGGCCGGTTTTGCTCAGCGCCTGGCCAAGGTTGTCACCGTTATTGATGAAAACCAGCGTTTTGTCAATACGTTCTTTCAGATACCGGCTTGAATCCCGGCGCAGGGCGCGCAAAGCCGTCGAAACCGGCGTACCGCCCTTGACCAGAGCCGACAGAGCCAGCAGCCAGCTGATGCCGGTAAAGACCTTATACAGCGACCATGGCGGCAGCCGGTCGATAATTGCGCGGATTGTTCCCGTCCAAATGCCGATGGTAAAGTAAATGACCGCCATAACGGCCGGCAACGAAGCAAAAGCCACCGCCCAGTAGTTTTTAATCCAGTCCGACAGGTTTACCAGCGTCAACGCCATGCCGCGCCAGCGTACCGTCGGTGCCGCGTCAATCATCGGCGGCACCATGTAGACGCCGATACCGTAAATAATCAGGATGGCCATCATAAACAGAAACGACGGATAGGCGATGGCGCCGATAATCGGGCGTATCATTTTGGTTGAACCCTCGGTAACGCGGATAAGGTTCATTAAGGCGCCTTCCAGGTCGGAAACGTCGCCCACCGAAAGCATCAGTCTTTCGCGGTCGGGGGCCCAGCCTTTCAGCGCGTCGGAAAACGGCAGACCGTTTTGCAGGGCCTTGGCCCAGCTGGCAATGGCGATGGCCATCGGTTCGTCGGGGTTTTTGCCGCCGTTGGAAGCGCCGTCATGCAGCATGTCCAGCGCGTTCATCAGCGAAAAGCGGTTGCGCATCAGCGAGGCGATTTTGCGATAGATTTTCAAACGCGTCTGGTTTGAAAAATTGCAAATCATTTTGGCATAATAAACCTCAATGGCGTTCAGCTGCTTCATGGCGCGGGCCATGGAGGCGGATCTGCGTTTGCTGTCATCCTGAGCCATAGTAAAACTCCCTAGTAAACCGGACGCTGGTCAAGCAGGCCGCACCAGCGCTCGACTTCGTCCAAATCAATATATCCCTTGAGCATGCGCTCAATCGCGGCGTCTTTCAGCGGCCGCCCGTTCAGGTCGCTGGTCCAGTAGTCGATAGCCTTTCTGGTTTCGCCGTTGATCATCAGTTCCAGAAACATTGCGTCCGGCAGAATGATTTCCGGAACGCTCATGCGTCCCTTAATGCCGCGGCCGTCGCAGAATTTGCAGCCCGGCCCGCGCATATAGGTGTTTTCAATGCCGAAGTCGCCCAGCGCGACTTTCAGGCGCTGTACCTGCGGCATGTTCAGTTTTTCTTTGACCGAAACCCGGCAGTGCGGACACAGCTTGCGGAACAGACGCTGCGAAATCAGGCCTTTCATCAGTTCCGGGTCTGCCAGCATATAGGGCTGAACGCCCATGTCGCGGAAACGGGTAATGATGGCCGGCGCCGAGTTTGCGTGCAGGGTCGACCATACGCCGTGGCCGGACAATGCGCCCTTGAACGTCAGTTCGGCGGCTGCCAGCGCGCGGATTTCGCCGACCATAATGACGTCCGGGTCGGAACGCAGCGCCGCCGACAACGCTTTGTTAAACTGTTCGTCTTTTTCTTCTTCGTCATTGGCGTTGGTAACCGGCATCTGCCGCGCGCCCGGTATCGGATACTCCGGCGGGTCTTCCACCGTAATCAGATTGATTTCGTAGTTTTTTTCCTGCAAAAGCTTAATCATGTTACGCTGCAGGGTCGTACTTTTTCCGGAACCGGTCGGGCCGGCGATGATGTTCAGGCCGATTGGTACCGCACGCAGGCGATAAAACAGGTTTTCTTCATATTCGCCGAAACCCAGAGCCGCCAAATCGCCGGAACCGTCAGGATTGTCGTCCGCATACAGCAGACGCATAACCAGATACTGCGTACCAAAAGCGATCGGATTGAACTGCAGGCGGATAGCCAGCACGTTGTGCGGCAGCATCAGTTTGCCCTTTGAACCGCGCAGCGGTGTGGAACCCAGTTTTTGCGCGCCCTGAAATTCGTTTTGCGCATAGTTCGCGTCCGAAATGTCCGCCGAGGCAAATGCCGCGCGCACGAAAGATTCGCCCCATTCTTTGTTATATTCCATTTCTGTCTGCATCATACCGTTGATGCGAAACATAATCTGCGTGCTGTCGGCGACGACGATGTGAATATCGGAAACTTTTTGCGAAGCGGCCCGGGCGACCACGTTGACAAAGTCCTTCTGCATCTGCAGCTGGTTCAGGTCTTCGTCGTTCTCCGAAATCGGCTGGTTGCGCTCGCCGAAAGCGTATATGGCGTTCAGTTCGTTTTGCGAAACATAGCGGGGTTTGCCGATGCTGAGTTTTTTCTTGCGCGCCAGAACTTCAAAACTTAGAACGCGGCCGTCAAATTTGTGTGATTCCGAAACCAGAAAGGTGCCGTCGGAAAACAGCGCCAGCAGGCGGCGCGTATCATCATTGATAACCAGCGAAGAACCCGGCAGCGTCAACAGCCTGTTGCCATGACCAAAAAGCTGGTCAAGAATATTGACCGGCTTTTCTTCAACAGTCTCGTCTACTGCCAGATTGGTGTTCCTTTTAAGAATACCGGTGTCCGGCTGCTGCAAGCTGTCTTCGTTGTTTTCGGGTTCATCAACCATTATGCCTGCCTATCGGACGAACATGCCGCTTCCTAAACTCGGAACCCCCTTGTTGACCATGGTTGTGTTGCGGAGCTCGGCGTTGGCGTTCTGTTTGGCCGTTGTTTTGTTTTTTTTGCCCTGAATGTCCGATTTTACGGGTTCTTTTTCCAAAATTCCGCCGGCGGCAAAGTAGAGATAATCTTTCATGCCGTTGATTTCAGCCCGGACGTATGTCTGAGTGATTTCGTCAATCCGGTGGCCGGTCTGCAGAACGGTGCCGTTGCGAACCATGAATGAATCGCCGCCTTTGTTAATCAGTTTAGCCGTCAGGTTTTCACCCTTGCCGCGGATTTCCATAATGGCGTATTCCTCGGCCAGTTTCGGCAGTTCTTCCTCTGTTTCCGTAACCACGACCTCGGGCTGGGCAAACGGATTGGTCTTGTCGTTTTTCTTCTCGGCGATTTCGGCTTCCAGACGCGATTTCAAAATCGAAATCTGTGTCTGCAGGTTTTTGACTTCGCGCTGATAGTTTTCCTTGGCGGTTTCGGCGTCTTTCTGCGCTTTGGTTGCCAGAGCCGAAATATGCGCCATCTTGGTCTTCAGTCCTTCAATCAGGTTCTTTCTGTCCCTTTCGACGTTTTTAATCTGTTCATAGAGTTTGCCGTTGTTTTTAATCCATTCCTGCTTTTCTTTCAGCATGGTTTCCTTGTAGGCTTTCAGAATTTTTTCCTGTCTCAGGCGTTCCATTTTGGCCATCGCGTCCATAAGCGCTTTTCTTTCGCGCAGGATTTTGGCTTCCTGTTCTTTTTCCCATTCAATGCGTTTGCGCTCTTTTTCTTCTTTTTTGGCTTCTTCTTCTTCAAGGGCTTTCTGACGCTGGGCTTTTATCGCCGCAATCTCGTTTTTGATTTTTTCGCGGCGGAGTTCGAGAGTCAGCAAAGCCGTCTGTTTTTCCAAATCGGACATCTGCGAAAACAGCTTGTTGTCAATCTGGTCCAACAGTCCCTCGCCGAGATTTTCAACATCCGGCGCATCAATATTTTCCACGGGATCCGGCAGTGCGCCCGTATCGGCGGGCAGGGCGTTGGGACCGTTCATCGGTGCGTTCGGGCCGATGGCGGGAAGACTGGCATTCGGACCGGTTAACGGCATATTCGCATTGGGCCCCGTCAGCGGCATATTGACGTTGGATGCGGCGGCGTCCGGTGCGTTCGGGCCGATAATCGGCAGATTGTCCTCAACCGGCTGCGGCGTATTCAAATCCGGCACTTCCGGCATATTTTCCTGCTGACTGTTTTCATCCGGGTTTGTCAGCGGCTGATCCTTGGGAAGACTGTCCGGAGCCGGGAGTTCGTCCGGCAGCGACAACTCGTCGGGAATACTTCCGTCAACGCCGAGAAAATCGGTGTCGTTAGAGAGCTGCGGCAGTTCATTGGTCTCCAAAGTTACGTTTTGCGCATGCAGGTTTCCGGCCGCCGTCATGCTGATGACGGAAACGCCCAGAGCCAGACACAAAAGCTTTTTCAAATTACAAAACATAGATTGCTCCCTCATATTCCCAAGTTTTAGCACCGGTATTGTATCTAATCATAGTAATCTCAAGTCCTGAAAATTTTATTAATAAATCGTTCCAAATCACCGGATTGTGTGTCGACGTAAATTTAAATTTTACCGAACGGTACACGTTCTGCTGTGGCGAAGTGTAGGAAAAACTCGACAGGTTGACGGTCTGTCCGATGGACTGAAACAGGTTGTTCAGGGTATTTTTCAGGTCAATGTCGGTTTTCAGCGGCGGTGACGAAATCTGGCGGATTTTATCCAGCGGTACCGATGCAATCAGGCTGTTTCCGTCGTCGGAAATCGAACGTCCCGAGAACGTGATGCCGGACATGTCGAGCGCTTTTTCAATCCATGAAATCCGTCCGACCTGCCGTGACCATGAAGTCGTCAAACCGCCCGGCGTACACGAAATGTTGCCGATAACCCAGCCCGGCGGCATAATCGAAACTACGTCCTGAACTGCCTTATAGCAGTTTTTCATAACCTGTTCGGGGTCGGAAAGCTTCTCCCAGGGCTTGATTTCCGGCGGCACCTCGACGGGCTTGACCACTTTGGGGGCAATCGGCGCGATAATCGGCCGTTTCGGCGGCGCCAGAAAAATGCCGTTGATGATGCTGGAAAGCAGCCACAGGCCGATAATCGCCGAAATCACGATAACCAGCATCAGCTTGGTGCCGCGCAGCGCCTTAATCTTTTGCAGCTTGGCGCGCATGCCCTGCGACATGAGTTTTTTGAGGTCGGGATATTCGGTTTCCTCAATTCCCCATTCCGGCGGCGCGATTTTTCTGCCCCAGTCCGGAACGGCCAGCATTGACAGAAACTGGTCTTTGGCTTCCTGTTCGTTCAAAAACAGCATATCGCCGTCGGAAAGGATAATGTCGTTGCGGATACAGGTATACCACCAGCCGTTGTCAACCTTGAATACCGCCACAAACGAAGATCTGTCGGCCATGGCCGTCGCCAGCGTGACCGCCGCGACGTTTTCGCCGCTCTTGTAGCCTTCTTTCGAGGCGCAGATACCAAACTGCGGCGCTTTGCCCTGCTTTATGCAGAACAGGTCGGCGCCTTCCATAACGCCTTCCGAGGCCTCTCCGACTTCCGTAAACGGATCGTCCTTGTTCTGTAACGGCTGCCAGAATAAGCTTGTCGCATAGGTAACGCCGTCGAGTTCGATATTCGTACCCCAGGTACGTCTGCCGTCCGCGTCGTAGTCGTCGTCTAATAACTTAGCTTCTTCCAGCACTGTTTTGCCCTTCCGAGATTAGTTGCCGCTCATTCTGGATTCCGGTGTCAGCGGGGATTCCAAAACAACCGGCGTTAACATGATGACCAAAATGCTTCTGGTCTTTGTGGCTACGGCCGTACCGCCCAGCAACGAGTTGGTTGCCGAACCGACGCCGGTCTTGGTCGCTTCGTTTTCAACACGTTCATAACCGGTCAGAACCAGCGTTTCGCCTGATTTCAGAGCCACTTCCTGCGTAAAGCCGCGGGATTCGATAATCGGGTTCTGAATATACTGGCCGCCCTGGCCGCTTTCTGTGTCGCCGCCGCCCAGATCAACCCTTTCCAGCTGAATCAGGTCTGACAATGTCAGGTTAAACATCAGCAGCAGTCTTCCGTGTTCCAGAATGCGCGGCAGTACGTCCAGCGTAAAACCGGTTTCGATTTCTTCCGTTTCGGTCGAAATATCGTAGTAGCTTGCGTCGCCGCCGCTGTTGGTCTTGGTAATTTCCGAAACATAGTTTTGTTTTTTGATAACCTGAATCGGCGCCGGTTTGTTATTAAGCGTCGTAACCGTACCGGATGTAATCAGGTTGGTTGTGCCCTGGCTCGACAAAGCCTGAATGGCGCTGGTAACCGTCCAGTTGCCGGGCAGGATTGTCATGGTCAGGTTTTCGGTAATATCCGTGCCGAGGCCGGGAACGCTGGCCAGACCGAGCTTGGTCTTGCCGTCGTCGAACGCGGCAGTCAGGTTCAGGCCGTACTGGTCGCTGTCGTCAATGTTAACCTGCAGAACCTTGACGCTGATGGCAACCTGCCGCGACAGGCGCGCGTTCTGCTCGTTGATGAATTTTGCGACTTTGGCAATATCGTTCGGGGTCGCCGTAATCGAAATTGTACCGTTGGCCGGATCCATGGTCAGCTGCGAACCTTTGTCAATCATGGATTTGATTGATTTTTCAATGTTGCCCCACAGTTCAATTTCCGCCGAGCTGGCCAAAGTCAGCGAAGAGCTGCCGCCGCCGCCGGAATCCGTCGACGAACCGCCGACGTTGACCGACAGGGTCGGTTTGGTCGGCAGGCTGTAAAGGACAAAGGTCCTGGTCTGGTACTTATAGAAATAAATTTCTTTCTTTTCATATTTCCACCAGATGCCGAAACGCGAGGAAATTTCGTCCAGCAGGCCGCTCAGGGGACCTCGGTAGGAAACCAGCATTTTGTTCGGTTCGGTCCAGTCTGCGCCGACCGTGTTGGGGTTCGGCTTGTTCTGTGTGGCGTTTTTCAGCACGTCGGTTTCCAGTTGCGGTGCGTAACGTACTTTCAACGACGTGATTTTGTTAATCATGTCGCCGATTTCATACAGCGTAATCGGCCGGTTGGAGATAAGCGTAATGCCGTCTTTGGCTTCCAGATAAGAGGGAACCGGTTCGCCGTCATATTCGATTTCGCTGGTGTCTCCGAGCCAGATGTCGTTTTTGACCCGAACCACGTCGGTTGTAATCGGTTTTTCCGGAATTTTGGCCTTTTCCTTCAGGTCAATAGTCGCCTCAACTTCGCGTTCAATAGTCGCGTCCATGCTGGTAGACAGGGAGCATGATGCCGCAAAGACGACAACAGCCAGACCCAGCCCGAATTTCTGTAAGTTATTAATATGCATTCTCATCCTCCATGGTCTCGACAACTAAGACGCGGTTTCCTTTGTAAAATGTGGCAATCGGTGCCGGCCGTGCTCTCGCAAAGGCTCTGATTAAGGCCGAACTGACGTCGGCGAAACGGCCGCGGAACATGGCCCCCGCCGTTAAGGTATAGTTGCGGTTGGAATTCCATATTAATCTCCAGCCGGCCCTTTCGCTCCACTCGGTCAACAGGTCTTTGAGCGTTTTTCCTTCTTCGGCGAGCCAGTCTTCAACCGGATCTTCGCCGGCGGCCATTCCGGCCTCGTCGCTTTGGCCGTTGTCCTCGGTCAGCTTAATTTCCTCTTCGTAATCGACAACTTCGTCTTCAATGCTCGGCGGAATGGATGCGGACAGGTTGTTGCCTGCCGCAGCTTGCGTGATGTTCTGGTCGCGGGGCGTTCTTTCGCCGTATTCGCGGTAGTCTGCCGCCACTTTGGTATAGTTTACGAACTCATTTTCGTCGGCGCTTGGATCCACACTCTGAAACTCGGAAGTTTGGTAAGTGTTGTTGGCGCAGCTGTTGGGATCGGTGCATACAAAATTGTCCGGCGCGGGTTCCATAATGGTTCCGCGGCAGCCGGATGTAACAAATATGCTGAAGAAACAAGCGGCTAATAAGATTGTCTTGTTCATTCTGAGGTTTCCTAAGCTGTATTTTGTCATATTTTTTTACCTATCATACATATTGAAGAATAAATAATCAAGCGCGGTGCTTTACTTATTACCATGACTGGTAGTATGCCGCCTGGTCTTTACTCTCCTTTACGTCCCTGTCAATGTTGCTGTTAATTCTTACCGTCCTTATAATAAACGAGTTTGGTTCGCGGGTTGTGAATACGGTATTGATTTTACGGTAATCTACACCCTTATTGGTTAAAATATTATGTAGCAGGTTCAGCCTTTTCTGCTGCAAGGCATACGAACTGGTGCCGTCAATGCGGATTTCCAGAATAACCGAACGGTCGGAATTGACTTTGTTGGCGAAAGCCTGAATCCACTTCAGCGTCGTTCCTGAAATCTCGGCGCGGTTGGGTTGAAAAGCCAGCCGCATTTCCGCCGGCAGGATTTTGGTCGGTTTGTTTCCGTCTTTGTGCCGACCGACCCTTCCGGTAATCCGGTCGACAAAACTGTTGCCTCCGTCTTCTTCGGCGGTTTCTTTGCCGTTGTCTTCCGTTGAACCCCCTCCCGAAAACAGAGAGGTAATGCTTTTGAGCAGTCCGCCCTTGCTTTCTTTTTTGGGGCTTTCCGTCGGCATGCTGACGCTATCCTCTTTGGAAAGCTCTTTTTTTATCTGGTTTGCCGCTTCCTGCTGGTCGTCGGTTTTGTTTTTGTCGTCTTTGGAAGATTCCAGCTGCGGAACCAGATTTTTTTCGTTCAGAATGTCTTCCGGAATGGGAATCAGAATATTCTGCACCATGTCGGCGGCCAGTTTGACGCTTTTGCCGTCTTCGGCCGTGCCTTGAGGGGCTTCAAGCGCAGCCTGATCTGCGTCTTTGTAATATTTGGCGTCCAGAACGGCGTTGTTTTTGGGAAACTTTGTGCCTTTTGCCGCAACCCACGGATTGTCGCTGCCGCTTTTTTCGGCCATGCTTTCCCAGTTTTTGCCCGGCTGTTGCTCTTCTGCCTTCGGCTCCCGGCGGACAATGCCGTCGGCGGCATTGTCTTTGTTGATCATGCTGCTTATCGGCGTATTGCCGCTGACCATGGCAATCTGATCCTTGTCGGCCGTCCTGGCGACTTTGAAGCTGCCTTCGGCTGCGGCAAAGTCTTTTTGCAGCGGAATGAGCAGGTTTTGATCGTTTTCTTCAATGTCATAATTGTCGCTGCCCTTGTCGTAACCGCCTTCGTCGTTGCTTTCCGCAATCGGGTTTATGGCTTTTCTGGCCGGTTCCCTGGTTTCGCCGCTGGCAATCAACAGCGGTTTCGGCGCATGCAGTTCGTTCTCGTCGACGCTGTAGTCTTCGTCGCCGGCATCCCAGCCGCCCTGGTCTTTTTCGTTTTCGGGGTCGGTTATCGAAATAACCCTTTTCTTCGGCGCCTCTTTTGCCGGTGCCGTTACGTCTGCGGCGGCAAGCTGTTTTCCGACGGAAACGGCGGTTTCTTTCTTCGTTTTCTCGCCGTCATAAACCGGAGGAGGGGTGTTCATGATACGGTCAAAGTCGGCGGAAACGAATTCCTTGCCGGATTGGCTTGCCGGCTCCGTCGGCATATCGGCAATGTCTGCCGCGGCAATTTCAAGCGGAATGTCGTCGAAAGCGGGTTTGTCTTGTGTTTTTGGCGCCTTTTGAACGGCCGGCTCTGCGGAAGGGGTGGGCAGCTTTGCCGGCGCGTAAACGGTTTCGGTTGCCTGCGCCGGTTTTTTCTGCGGCGGCAGGCTTAAGGCGATTTTCTTAATCGGGCGAACTTTGGCGGAAACGGCGCCGCCGGCATCGCCCATGAAAAACAACGATATGTTTTTGCTGGGAATTTTAACGTTTTGAGAGGTTGCTTCCGGGGTATAAAAAAACAATCCGTTTATTGTGAATAAAATAAACAGTGAAAAAACAAAGCTGCAAACAAAAGTTTTAAAAGCCGTTTTTTTCATAAATTATAAACCCCTCTAAACTCTAGATAATTCAATATGCGACTCTTGGCAAGCAGATATGAATTTATGCACAAATTTTGTGGATTCTTTCCCCTTGGCGGACATAAGGCCTGCCGTTGTGGCAAAACGGAAAATTTCCGTTTCGCCGTTTTGCTCTTGCTGCCGCTTTTTGCCGCCGATTTTTCCGGCATTGGCCGAAAACGTGTTTTATGTGCCTGTTGTTAGAGAAAAATTTACCATTCCGGGCGTAAAAATAAGGGTGCTTGGACACCCTGCTAACTGTGAATTTTTTGTTACAGGAAAAAATATTAAGCCAAAACAACAGGTTATCTCTTTTTGGACTGGATGATTAATGCTGGAAAAAAGTTTAAAAATTAGCTATTCTAAAAGAGTATAAGAAGTTTTGCTAAATTAATTTAAGGAGAAAGATTATGCGATTTTTAAAGAAAAATTTTTGGACCCTCAGCTGTCTGGCATTAGTAATGGTTATGGCAGTTAGCGGCAACGCTCTGGCTGACGGCAATACCCTGATGGAAACCGCTCAGACAAAAGCCAAGAGCGTATTCTCGTCAGTTAAAACCATCATCTTCATCGTCGGCGGTTTCGGTCTGGTCGGTCTGGCTTTCCAGGCTATTTTCGGAAAAGTAAAATGGCCTTGGTTCGCTTCTCTGGCCGTCGGTCTGGCTATTCTGGCTGCTGCCGGTTCCATCGTTGAATACGCTACCGGTTCCCGCGATGCCGGTCTGGAAACAACCTTCGGTGACATCTAGTCTGACCGCTTGATGTGAACTGACTGATACTTGAACTAAGGGAGGCAAAAATGGTAAATTTTAAGCAAAATAAACCTGAAGGCCTCCCTTTTGTTCGCTCAGACGCAACAGAAACAAACAAAATTGCAAAGGTGGTGAGTAAAATGTTGTGCGTAAAATTAAAGAAATTCCTGTTTCTTTCCATGTTGATGTTCGTGGTTTCTTCAGTTTTATTTGCAACGGACTCATACGCGTTGTTTGAAACCCTGACACAGTCAGGTACCGAAATCTTTACCGGCATGCGCGAGATTATCTTTGCCGTGTCCGGTTTTGGTATCGTTGCCATTGCCATCGGCGGTTTCTTCGGAAACCTGAACTGGAAATGGCTGAGCGCAATTATCATCGGCCTGGTTGTTATTGCAACCACTGCCGCCATTATTAACTATATGGTAGATAGTGACGTTGCTGTAACAACTTTGAAAATTCAAGATACCTTAATTCATGCCAACTAATGCTTTTTTGCTGGGGCTTTGAGGACTATGAGGAGGATGCCATGTTAAACATTAAAAATAAATCTAACTTATTTTTAGCCGCCTTTGTGTTTGCAGCACTGGCTTCTTTCTCTGATTTTGCTAAAGCCGATGTCGAAATCGACTGCTCGGGTAAGGAAGGCTATCAGCTGACCATTTGCGAACAGCAGAAGGCTCTGGCCGAGAAGAATGCCAAATCCAACGAGAGGGCCGAGGAAAAGGCGGAAAATAAAATAGCTAAGCAAAAGACTAAATCTGTTGAAACGATAAAAGAGCAGCAGGAAAAATACAAGGAAGCAAATAAAGCCTATGGGGAGGCAAATAGAAAAGTAACAGCGGCTGAAAATCAGGTTGATTCTTTGTCGTCAGAACTTGGCAAACAACAGAAGGCAAAAGCTGAAGCGCAAAAAAAGATGAACGAGGCGCTGGCTCGCGGAGATACAGAAGCAGCTAAAAAAGCCCGAGATGATATGGCTGCGGCTGACAAAGCGGCTAATACGGCTTCGGAAAAATTAGATACGGCTAAAAAGGATTTAAAGGATGCTCAGAAAGCATCGGCAAAGGCTGAAAAAGCTTCTGAAAAGGCATCAGAAAAAGCTTACAAAGCAGCTAAAAAGGCTGAAGAAAAAGAATATAAAGAAACGGTAAAAGCAGCGGAAAAAGCCGAGAAAAATGCCAATAAGGATTTGAAAAAGGCTCAAAAAGAATATGACAAGCTTCAAAAAAAGTGCGAGAAAAATCCGGATGAATGTGATATAGACGCTCTGCAAGCGGCACAGACCAATCTTGATGCAGCGAAGGCCAATGCCGATGCAGCCACCAAAAACCGCGAAGACGTAGACGGAACAACGGCCGCAAAAGAAGCTGCAGCTAAAGCTGAAGAAGAGGCGCGTCAGCAGGCGCTTTATGACAGCATGGAGGAAGAAGAACCTTATGAGCCGGAAATTAAATGTACCGGCGAGGGCGAAAATCAAACTTGCGTTGAAGTTATTTGCGATGAAAACGGCAATTGCTCGGAAGCCCCGGTTGGAACCTATGCTAATTCGTTGACGTCAGGTTCTGACGGTTCCGACGGTACGGGTGAAGAATTGGATGCAATGGGCAATCCGGTTTCGCAACAGCGTTGTGCTAAAGCAAAAGACGATATTTTCAAATATATCGCCTGCAAAGCGATGACGACGCTGGCCGATGTCCGTGTCATTGTCTATACGCTGGCCGGCTTTGGTTTGATTGCCTTTGCTTTCGCAGCGATTTTCAACAAAATCAGCTGGAAACATCTGGCCAACCTTTGTATCGCTCTGTTCATCCTTTCCATGATGACGCCGTTCATCAGCTACTTTACGCAGGATAACGGTGCGCAGATTACCTATGGAAATTATTTACCGGCGGGATTTACGAATATAAGCGGCTCGGACGTAGACGCGGCGGCGAATTGCGACACGAGTAAGGGGGACGTCTGTCCGGATGTAACAGTAGACACGAGCGCGAAAGACAGCAAATGGTCATGGAAAGATTTGAAGAATACTGTAAAATCAGGCATCAACGCGGCGAAAACGGCGTAT
>ULPG01006760.1_pt1 | contig 13512 bp, 4 predicted proteins | sample 1953321 | NCBI WGS metagenome assembly ULPG01 (sample SAMEA4835624, study PRJEB28245) | human gut metagenome | biome: gut microbiome; material: fecal sample | place: Denmark | collected 2008 | reverse complement strand
GAAAGAACTTCCCTTGGAAACTGAAACAACCGTTGAGACGGTATGCGTATTGTCCAAACTTCAAGAGGGGAAAACATATCGAGATTGAAGCATTTGGGAACGATTTAACTTCAACATAAGGAAAACCCGAAGTAGCACTGGAAAGGTACTGCTTCGGGTTTTTAGTGTTTAGTCTTATATGCTTCGCCCCATGCTCGCATGGAATCCAGAATGGGTTTCAGGCTTTCGCCAAGTTCGGTCAGCGCATATTCCACCCTCGGCGGCACCTCGGGATAGACTGTACGGGTAATGATACCATCGGCTTCCATCGAGCGCAGGCTGTCCGTCAGCACCTTTTGGCTGATTCCCTCCAAGTCCTTTTTCAGTTCATTGAACCGCCACGGACGGGCCAGCAGATTTCGTATGATAAGCCACTTCCACTTGCTTCCAATCAGCGCCACAGTAGTTGCTACCGGGCAAGCGGGCATTTCTTCTTTTGTCAGCATCGCAGCACCTCCAATAGTTCAAATTAGAATGTTACATCTAAATTATAATACAGTGCACTCTAATTTTCAAGCAGTTACTTTCAGGTGAGCTGTGTTGCTTCTTGTGCCCCAGTAATCAATTTGTGCGTACTTGTGGCTGGGCTTTGGTCTGTACTTGGAAAAGCAGAAGGACGGCAGCTGCATCAGGAATATGGTGTTTGCATTCCCTGTTCCAGTGAGCGGTCAGAAAGTGAAAGAACTTTCCTTGGAAAATGAAGCAACAGTCGAAATGGTATGCCTCTTAGTTCTGCGAAATCCAACGGCACATATCAACATGGATGTGGATGTGGACGAAATGGTGCAAAAAAGGCTCTTCACGGAATCTTGTTGGTTGCCCCAAGATTCCGCGAAGAACCAAGCGATGTGAGAATCACTCCGTAATGTAGGTGTACTGCATATTGTAATCCTTTGCGTACTGCTCAGCGGCGGAGTCCGGCAGGACTTCCAGGACAAGGTTCGGACAGTTATGGAAAGGGCTGTTAACGAAAGGCGAGTTGCCAAAACTCGTTAGCTTGCGAAGATTGCCCAGCAATGCAAGCGACTCGCATCCGGAGAAGGCAAATTGATCGACCCTTTCCAAACTGCTCAGATTCGGAATTGAGGTCAACTTTTTGCATTGGTTGAACCCGTATGATCCGATAATGGTTACGTTGCTCAAATCGCCGATGCTTACCAAAGAGGTGCAGCCATCAAACGTCTCAGAGGGAATCTCTTTCAGGCTGCTTAAATCACCGACGGTTTCCAGCGCAGTGCATCCCATGAAACACTGCATCCCAATTGATTCCAATTTAGGCATATTGCCGATTGATTTCAGCGCGATGCAGCCCCTAAAGACAGAACTTTCAATGCTTGTAACATTGCTTAAATCACCAATGCTGACAAGCGCTTTGCAGCCAAAGAATGCACTACTCCCAATGGCGGTTAGTTTGTCAGAACAGTCAACGCTGATTAACGATACACAGTGTGAGAAAACATCGTATTCCAAGCGCGTCAAGCTGTACAAATCATCAACATGCTCCAGTGCACTGCAGCCGCTAAAAGCACCTTGCCCGATAGTTTCCAAGTTGTGCAGGGAACCGATGCTCTTCAGTGCAGTACAGCCCTTAAACGCATTCTGACCGATGCTGGTAATCTTGTCAAGTTTATCAACGTGTTCCAAGGCGCTGCAATTTGAAAAAGCTTCATTAGCGATGGACTCAACATTGTTCAAATCGCCGATGCTTACCAAAGAGGTGCAGCCATCAAACGCCTCATATGGAATCTCCTTCAGGCTGCTTAAATCACCGACGGTTTCCAGTGTGGTGCAGCTGACGAAACACTTTTGCCCCATTGACTCCAATTTGGGCATATCGCCGATTGATTTCAGCGAGATACAGCCTGTATAATGGCTGCCGTACCCAAATACGCCCTCGCCAAGGCTCAACAGATTATCTAAGTGTTCAAGACGTTCCAAACTGGAGCATCCAGCAAAAGCATAATATTCGATGGTTGTAACGCTGCCTAAATCGCCGATGCTGACAAGCAATGTGCAGTTGAGAAATGCATTATCTCCAATGAATGTTAATTTGTCAGAACAGTCAACGCTGACCAACGATGCACAGTGTGCAAAGGCTCCGGATTCCAAGCGCGTCAAGCTGTACAAATCATCAACATGCTCCAGTGCACTGCAGCCGTTAAAAGCACCTTTCCCGATAGTTTCCAAGTTGTGCAGGGAACCGATACTCTTCAGTGCAGTACAGCCCATAAATGCATACTGACCGATGCTGGTAATCTTGTCAAGTTCATCAACGTGTTCCAAGGCGCTGCAATTCACAAAACCGTTAGAATCAATGGATTCGACATTACTCATGTTGCCGACACGCACAAGCGAAGAGCAGCCTTCAAATGCGTAAGAATCAATCGAAGTTACGCTGCTCATGTTGCCTACGCTCTCTAATGCGGTGCAGAAGCCAAAGGTGGAATATCCGATGGATGTGACTTTGCTTAAATCGCCAATGGTTTTCAGCGCTTTGCAGCTATTGAAGGCATAAGTGCCGAGTGTTGTGACATTGGTCAGATTCCCGACGCTGGTTAAAGCGGTGCAGCCAGCGAATGCACTGCTGCCGATGCTATTCAGCCGGGGCAGTTCAGGAAGGCTGGTCAATGCTTTGCAATTAGAAAACGCATATTCGCCGATGGTGCGGACGTTGGACATGTCCCCGATACTCGCCAGCTTGCTGCAGCCATAGAATGCATCTTTCCCAATGCTGGTAGCGCTGCTTAAATCGCCGACTGAAAGAAGATCCTTCAAACAGTAGAACAGCTTATCAGGAACAGCCTTCAAGCTGCGTAAATCGCCAACCGTGGTTAGCGCAGTGCAGCCATCAAAAACTTTCTCGCTGATGCTTGTCACACTGCTTAAATCACCAACGGTTTTCAGCGATTTGCAATTGCGGAATGTCTCTCGATTCAAGACGGTCAGCTTTTCCAAGCCGCTAATGCTGGTCAGTGATTCACAGCCGTAGAAGGCACCATACGCGATGCGTGTAACATTGCCGAGTTCCCCGATGCTTTGCAGGGAAGTACACTGCTTGAACGCATTTGCGCCGATGAAAGTAACGCTGCTGAGACTGCCGACGGTTTTCAGCGAAGTGCACTGATAGAAGGCGTTTTCGCCGATGGAAGTAACGCTGCTGAGATCTCCGATGCTTTCCAGTGACGCACAGGCATAGTCTTTTGACATGCCTTCGTCCGGAATCCAACGGCTGGAAACCCCAAAGGCAGAGTCGCCGATGCTTTCCAAATGGGGCATATCACCAACCCGAACCAAGGAGGTGCAGCCTACAAAAGCACTATCGCCAATACTTGTTACATTGCTCAAATGCTCCATGGATGTGAGCAATTCACAATCTCTGAAAGCGTAAGCACCAATAGTGGTTACATTATCGGTGATATCAAGTGTTTCCAACGCATAGCATCTGGAGAATGCGTATGCGCCAATGCTCGTCACATTCTGCAAACCTTCTACGCTTTGCAGATTGAAACAGCCGGCAAATGCGCTATCCGGAATGGCAGAGATGTTCGTTAGACCGCTAATGGTGGTCATGGCGCAGGACTCGAAAGCACCGCTGCCGATGCTTGTTACGTTGCTTAAGCCCTCGATGCTTGCAAGAGAATTGCAACTGAAAAATGCTTCCGCCCCAATGTGGACGTCATTTCCTCCGATTTCAAGCGTATTCAACTGACAATCGTAGAAAGCCCATCTTCCAATCTTTTTAATATTGTCTAAGCTGCTGATTTCTTTGAGTGAAGTGCAATACCCAAAAGCCCAATCCCCAATTGTTGTGACATGCTGCAAACTTCCGATTTCTGCTAAAGACGCGCAGCTGAAAAAGGCTGAATCACCGATTTGTTCGACATTAGAAATGTCGCCAATACGCTTCAGTGAATCGCAATATTGTTCTGTTCCATCGTCCCAACTGATACTGTATGAAAAAAGCAGACGCGCCGATACTTTTCAGATGGGGCATATCACCGAGTTGCGTCAGTGATTTGCAGCCTGCAAAAGCAGATTCGCCAATGCTCGTCAAAGAAGTCAAATCTCCAACATCTTGCAGTGAAATGCAGTTATAGAACGTGAAGTCGCTGAGATTTGTCACATTCTCCAGCCCCTGCAACTTTACCAGCGCCGTGCATCCATCGAATGCGTGCGCGCCAATCTCTGTCACGCTGCTGGGAATCGTGATCTCTTTCAGGCTCGTGCAGCCCGAGAAGGCGTAATCCCCGATGGCAGTTACAGAATCAGGAATTTTCACGCTGACAAGGCTCGTGCTGTTTGCAAACGCATATTCATCAATGCGTTTTACGTTTGCGGAAATTTCGTAAGTCGCGACATTTCCGCCGCTTGGAGCGTCCGCGCTGTCCGCCAGTGCGGGTAGGACCAGACAGCTTCCGATCAGCAGACTGGTCAGCGTAATCGTCAAAAGTTTCTTGGATTTCATGCGTATCAACCCCTTTCTCGATTTCCAGCATACAGCAATTTCAAGAAAAAGTCAATAGAAGAATCAAGAAAATTAAGGGAAAATACAGAAACTAAATCGAATGCTATGCCATGCACCGTCAAATCAATAAGGTGCTAATGCTATATTCAGAAGAAATTGTCAAGAAACGATTACCAATCATGTTGACAAGCTGGGAAAACCTGCGTATAATAAATATGGAAAACTGGCAGTTTGCAACAGGGAAAAAGCGGATGGAGGAGAATTGCACATGAAACGTTGGAAAGTCACATTCGGACTGTTCTTGCTTCTTTTTGCGCTGGCAACGGCGGTTGCTTGCGCAGAAACGCGCGAAGAGAAAGTGGATTTGGAAGGGAAGCGTGTCATTTTTGCCCAGCCGGGGGAAACAATCCACTTTAGCTATGACGTTCCGGAAGGCTTCATTGTGGATGCAGAGGGATGGTCATGGTGTTTTGCCTATACGGATGGTCGTGGCTGTACTTACTATGATGGCGAATACGGTGATAGCTACTCGGAAAGCTATACCTATGAGCCAACGGGAACCCATGTCGAATTTGATGGAAAAGGTAGCATTACTCTTTCCAACAATGAAATGGTTCGTGTAGAACTACGCATAAAAAAACCGAATGTCGATTATTGGATTTACATGCACGCATATGTGCTTGTTGCTGACCCGGCAGAGTACTATACCTATGAGATTCAGAATGGGGAAGCGACGATTACAGGATATAATAAAGACCTTCTGCGCCGCAAAGTGCTGATTCCAGAAGAAATTGAAGGGTGTCCGGTTACGACGATCGGCGACCGCGCGTTTTCTGATATGCCGTCGGGCATCGGCAAGGAATTTTACATTCCGGACAATGTAACCACCTTTGGTAAGGAAGCCTTTGCAGGCAGCGCCTATCTTGATGCGGTTCGGATGCCGCAGAAGCTGACGAAAATGGGCGAGGGCGTATTTGCAGCATGTTTGCAAATGCACTTCTTGGAAATTCCTGATTCGTTGACGGAAATTCCGGACTATGCTTTTACAAACTGCTGGGGCTATGGCGCTGGGAGAGGAGATTATAGTGTTGAGCAATGCATCGGCAAAAACGTGACCAAAATCGGTAAAGGCGCGTTCGGTGGATGCTGGAATATGGGGAGAGCTTGGGGAGATGGTCGTCTGCCTGAAAAGCTCGAATCCATCGGGGAAGGCGCATTCCAGTATTGCTACACGATAAAGAAGCTGCAAATCCCGGCTGGTGTGACGGTCATTCCTGACCGCACATTTCAGGGCTGCGAAAGACTGGAATCCATTCAGATTGATGGCGATATTACGATGATTGGCGCGGAAGCCTTTGACGGCTGTGTTGCGCTGACGTCGATGCCGCTGTCGAAGTCGCTGAACCTGATTGGCGCGGATGCATTCCGTGACTGCACGGCGCTGACGGATTTCCAGCTGGCAGAGGGAAACACGCATTTTCAGGTGCAGCAAGGTGCACTGATGACGGCAGATGCCACGCGGCTGCTGACTTATGCTGCCAGCGCACCGCAGCAAAGCTTTGTCATGCCGGAAACGCTGACACAGATTGATGATGGCGCACTCAAAAACCTGCGCTATCTGGAAACGCTGACTTTCTCGCCGATTTTCAGCGATTATCAGGCGGGCATGTTTGAAAATGCAACGGGCTTGAAGACGGTGAATTTCGGCGAAGGTACGCTGACGGCGATTCCTGACCGATTCTTCAAGGGCTGCACGTCGCTTGTTTCGCCCAATGCGTTCACGGGCGTGACGTCTGTTGGCGAATCGGCATTTGAAGGCTGCACGGCGGTGCAATCGCTGTCGTTTGATGATTCGCTGTCGAACATCGGCACAAAGGCGTTCCAGAACTGCAAGGCACTGGAAAGCGTGCATATTCCGGACAGCGTAACGAGCCTGAGTGCAGCGGCGTTCCGGAATGACGTTTCCTTGACGGAATTCCAGATGCCGGAGCGCCTCCATACCGTCTCCGCGTCGGCGTTCAGCGGCTGCACGTCGCTGAAAACGGTGACATGGAGCAAGTATCTGCAAACCATAGAAGCAAATGCGTTTGAAAATACGGCCCTGACGGAAATCATCTTCCCGGAGAGCCTGACCAGAATCGGTGCGTATGCGTTTGCGGGCATTGGCACGCTGGAAAGCATCGTCCTGCCGGAAAATGTGAACACGATTGGTTCGTCTGCTTTTTCTGGCACTGGGATTCAGACGCTGAAGCTGCCCAAGAGCGTCACGACGCTGGGCAACGGCGCATGGATGAACTGTGCCGCCCTGCGGGAAGTTCAGTGGGACGCCGCGTTGACGAAAATCCCGGCGAGCACGTTTGAACACTGCACTGCGCTGACCCAAATCGAGCTGCCGGACGGCATTGTGGAAATTGGCGCAAGGGCATTCAGCGGCAATGAAAGCCTAACCAATGTGACTTTGCCGCGCACGGTGCGGCGCATTGAAAGTGCCGCTTTTGAGGGATGCAGTGCGCTGACGGACATTCTGCTCTGGCCGGACGTGGAGGAAATCGCGGCGGATGCTTTTGCGAACTGCGAGAATCTGACCATCCGCGGCTGGAAGGGGTCTGCCGCTGAAAAAGCAGCCACGTCACAGGGCGTGAATTTTGCCGCGGCGGATCAGGAAATTTCCTACACGCTCAATGCCGCGCAGGATGGCTATCTTGTCAGCGGCTGCGATGAAAACGCGGTACTGCTGGTGCTTCCGGCTGTGCATAACGGGCTGCCCGTGGTCGGCACTGCGGAAAACGCCTTTGCAAACTGCAAGTACCTGCAAGAAGTGCGCGTGGAAGCGGAAAGTGTGTATTTGCAGGTTTGTGACGGCATCCTGATGGACGCGACAGGTAAAACGCTGCTGCTCTATCCGGCACGGCGCACAGGAGCGGATTTGGTGATTGACGAAAACGTGACCGCCATTGCGGACTATGCGTTTGCCTACTGCCAGAATCTGCGCAGCATCACCATCGGCACGCAGGTGGAGACGATTGGCAACCATGCGTTTGACGCGGTGAACGATGCCCTGTGCCTTGTTGTGCAGGACGGCAGCCCGGCGCAGCTGTGGGCGAGTGCGCACGGGGTGCGCTATGCCAGCGAAAGCACGTCGTTCTCCTACCGCCTTGAAGGGGACAAAGCTTACATCACGGGCTACACGGGTACACTGCCGGACGTGGTTGTGCCTGCGGTGATTGACGGCTATCCGGTCTATGCGATTGAAAACCTCCGCAGTCCGATTCTGACGCACGTTGTTGTCAGCGAAGGGATTGAAGTGATTGGGGACTCGGCATTTAAAGCGTATTTTGATTATGAGAAAGGCTACATTCGCACGCTTGTGAGCGTAAGTCTGCCGCAGAGCTTGAAAATCATTTCGGATGACGGTTTCTGGGGACAGGAAAACTTGCAGGAGATTACACTTGGCAGTGTGGTGGAAATTGGGCAATCGGCCTTTGGCAGCTGCACCATGCTGAAGCAAATTACACTGCCGGATACGCTGACAACGATTGGCTGGAGAGCGTTTGAATCTTCTGGCTTGACGTCGCTGACGATACCGGTCAATGTAACCAGCCTTGGAGACTCTTTCATCACAGACTGTTCAGCGCTGACATCGCTGTATGTAGCCGAAGGAAATCCAACCTATGAGATGGAGGACGGATTGCTTTACGACATTCCTGCAAAGACGCTGCGCTATGCTCTGCCGGATGTGTCGGGGGATGTAGTGATTCGTGACGGCACGGTGCGCATTGGCGACGATGTGTTTAAGGAACATGCGATAACATCTGTTCAACTGCCGGATTCTTTGCAGAAAATTGGGAATTGCGCATTCCAGTTCTGCAAGGAACTGAAGGAAATTACCTTCCCGGAAGGGCTGATAACGATAGATGGTTTGGCGTTTGCCTACTGTACACAACTGGAAAATGTTGTGCTGCCGGAAGGATTAAAGAGCTTGGGCGACAGCGCATTCCGCTCCTGCGATAGCTTAACAGAAATAACCGTGCCTGAAGGCATCACATTTATGTCGGGAACATTTGCAACCTGCTACTCTTTACGCACCGTGAATTTGCCGAGTGGTTTAACCCACATGATGAACGGCGTTGTGGAAGGATGTCGTTCACTGGAAACTCTACACTTGCCTGCTAAACTGGCGGACATCAGCGGCGAGTGGCCCAGCAAGCTGAAAACGATAACGACAGCGTTTGGTTCTGTGCGCTATGTATCCGAAGACGGTATCTTATATGATACGCAGGACAACAGCATCTTGTTTGTGAATGCGTCGATTACGGGAAATGTAACCGTTCGTGATGGCATCACGACAATTGGCGCAGGGGCGTTCAAGGGCAGAAAAGGCTTAACGAGCGTCACGCTGCCGGAAAGCTGCACTGTCATTGATTCTTATGCTTTTGAAAACTGCACAGCACTAACGGATATCAACTTCCCGGAAAAATTAGAGTTGATTGGACGAAATGCATTCTACAATTCCGGCATTACATCGCTGAAACTTTCGCAGCCGGGTCTTCACGTTGGGAGTTTTGCATTTACTGATTGCCATCAGCTGAAGTCTGTGGAAATCACATCGACGGACTTTGACTTGATGGAGTGGGCATTTGCAAGATGCGAAAATTTGGAGACAGTAATTCTGCCGCCGCAGGTTTTCCGCATGGAAGGCGGCTGCTTCACGGAATGCACGTCCCTGACTACGGTCGTTTTGCCGAAGAACATCACGTTCGCGCATGGCTTTAAGGACTGTACGTCCCTGAAAACTATTGAAATTCCGGACAGTGTGACGAGCATCGGCTATGAAGCATTTGCAAACTGCAAGTCGCTGGAAAGTATTCATCTGCCGGATGGGGTAACGAACATAGGAGACCTTGCGTTTGCAAGCTGCTTTGCCTTGAAGGATGTTAACTTCCCGGCTGCGTTGACCACGATCGGAAAAGAAGCATTCCGAAGTGTTCCGATTGCTGAAGTTGTTATCCCGGCGAATGTGACCGAAATCGCGGACATGGCATTCTATTATAATGAAGAACTCCGTTCGCTGACGCTCCCCAATGGCTTGAAGAAGATTGGGGTGAGTGCCTTCTGGAACGCGAGCAAGCTCCAAACTGTGGAATTGCCTGAAAGCCTAACGGAAATTGGAGAAACAGCATTCCGTCAAAGCGGTTTGACCTCGATTACCATTCCCGGAGATGTAAAGCGTATTGGTACCGGGGCATTCGCTGCTTGCGAAAATCTGGAAAAGGTATCAGTTGCACCCGGTGTCGAAACGATTGGCAGTGAAGCGTTCACTGGCTGCACAAAGCTGACGGAAGCAACGCTTACCAGTTCTGTTACGACTATCGAAGGCGGCGCGTTCTACGGCTGCAAGGCGCTTCAAACCATTAGCGGCGGTGCGCTCATTCAGTTCATTGGCGAAAACGCCTTCATGAACTGCGAAAACCTTGAGGAACTCAATATTTCGCCGAATTTGACAGAAATTCAAGGCCATGCGTTTGATGGCTGCAAGACGCTGAAGCGCGTTTCGCCGTCGGCGGAGCAGAAGGGCGTTTCTCTGCCGCATGTGAAGTACATCGGCGAGCGGGCATTCAACGTCTGCAAAGCAATTCCGTCCTTCTCTCTGGGCGATTCGCTGGAAACGGTCGGGGATTATGCGTTTGCTTCCACGTCCGTTACGTCCATGTATTTCCCGGATACCGTGAAGCAAATCGGCATCAATCCGATGTGGATGAATTATGCCATTCTGTCCGTGCATTTGCCGAAATCACTGACGGAAATCCCGCAGGGGATGTTTGCGCAGGCCACGCGGATACAGACGCTTACCATCCCGCAGGGTGTGCGCAGCATTGGCACACAGGCATTCCACGGCAATGTTGCTTTGGCAGCGCTGAAACTGCCGGATGGCTTGGAGCGCATCGGCGCAAATGCATTTGGAAACGCGATGCTGCTGCTGGAAATTCCGGCATCGGTTACGGAAATTGCGGATGATGCGTTCAGCGAAGCGGTTGTGGAATTCTACACGCCGTCGGGCAGCGCGGCGCATCAGTACGCGCTGGCGCATCAGATTCCTGTGCATTTGGATGAGTCGATTCCGGCAGAATACCTCGGCACGGCTGACCAGCTGGCAGCAAAAATTGTCGCGCAGGTAATTACGGATGACATGACCGACTATCAGAAAGCAGAAGCGCTGGTAGACTGGATGCTCAGCGAAACGAAGCTGTCAGACATGCTGCCGCACACATATAGCGGCAAAATGGTGCTTGTCCAGCGTAAAGGTACGCGCTGGGGCTGGGCATTTGCATACAAAGCACTGCTGAATGCGGCAAATGTTACCAATGATATCTACTTTAACGCGAAGGGCATCGTTGAAGGCGAGGGCATTGGTGATCAAAGCTCGGTGTTTGTTTCTTATTTTGACGGCGATGCCGTGAATATGATTCAGATTGATGGGCAATGGTATTTCACGCATCCTGCCTTTGTGGAGCATTTCGGAAAAGCACGCTACTTCATGCTCAATCGAGAAACGTATCGCTTGTCGTTTGGGGATGATCCGAAGGTGGAAGACTGCGACGACTACAACCAGACCTTCTTGTATCAGGCGTACTCCAAGGATATTGAGGCGGAGGTTGTTGAGCAGGCATCTGCGTCCTTCACGGAGGGCAAAAAGCTGGTGTATGCGGAAGTTCAGCCGATTGAGGAGCTGATGGATGCGAGCTATGCGTATGTGCTGGACTTCGCAGGGCGGCATATGGATACGCTGGACTGGCAGAACGCACAGGGCGAATTTGAGCCGACTATCATTGGCACAAACAACGGCTACTGGCTCAGTGACGACCTGACGGGCGAGTATGCGCAAGTGACGGTGAATACGCAGACGCTCTATCCGTATGGCGCGGAAGTGCGGCTGGATGATCCGGAATACACGGCGATGCTGTGCGACTGGAATGTGGATGGCACGCTGACGCTGACGGAAGGCACCGAAGAAGCAAACGTGGCGCTGTTCACCATAGAAAGGGGAGAAGATATAGAAAAGAAACAGACCATTACTGGCAGAAAGGTCTATCATGCAACCTTCACCCCGAACCTGTGCCAGTACATTGACACGCTGGCACCGACGGAATTTGACTTGGTGCTGGAATGTCAACTGCCGCGCATCCTGGATGTTTCGGAGCTGGTGGACAACAAGCTGACGCTGACGCTTTCGGATTCGCACATTTTCCCGGAGAATGCGCAGCTGGATTTGATTTTCTGGCCGCAAGACGGCATATCGAGTGCTCCTATAACGCACTTCTATGTGGAGGATCGTGCAGAACTTTACCCGGACGGCAAGCGCGAAATTACGCTTGACCTCTCGGCGCTTCGCTGCGACCTGGGATATGCTCTCTACATTGCGCAGACAGCGGACAACTATGTGGAATCGGAACAAAGTTATGTTACGAGCCGCATCGACATACCGCATACGCCGTACATTGAGACGGTACGGCCTGCAACACCGACGGAAGACGGTCTGGTGAGTGCAACAGTCTGCCGGATTTGCGATACATGGCTGGGCAATGGGTATGCAATTGCGTCGGATCACATTCTGCAGCTGCCTGCGAATTTGAAGGCAATCGAGGAAGAAGCCTTTGCCGGCATGTGGCAGGTGCAGCAGGTGAATATTCCGGAGGGCGTTACTGCGATTGGAAAGCGCGCCTTTGCAGACTGCACGCTGCTGCGGCTGGTCATTATCCCGAACAGTGTGCAAACGCTGGCGGATGATGCCTTCAGCGGCTGCCATCCGGTGATTCTCTGCGACGCGGAAAATCAGCAGGTGATTGACTGGGCAAATGCACAGGGACTGATGGTCGTTTTCAAGGAAAGTAAATAATACTATTTCCAGATTCACCTGCGCCATCTGCTTGCGCCTTTTCCATTCTGGCGTCCGCTCATTCCACTTAGCGTAGCGCTGCTACGCTGCGTTCCATTCACGTTAGCCAGAATGAAAAATTCGCGGCGCATCTTGGCGCATTCTTATCTGGAAATAGTATAACACATCCCTTTGGCTGCTTCGGTGACACAACTTCTCCGAAGCAGCCCCTTTTCTTTTCAAAAAAATCTCGAAACAGGATTGACAAAATGGGCTTGATACACTATAATAGAGACAAGGTTGAACGTTAAACCTGACGAAAATACGCCACGAACTCGTGAAGGAGGTTTTCCCATGAGAGGGTCGAAGAAATTGGTTTCCATGCTGCTGGTGCTGTGCCTGACGCTGGGCGCGCTGCCGCTGGCGATGGCGGAAGAGGTCGTTGATGCGGACTTGACCTGCACGATTACGCTGGGCAACTGGCCCGCGGATACGGCGGCGGAGGCGGAAAAGGCGCTCTTTGAGAGCTACCGCGAGACGATGAAGAAGCAGTACCCGAACGTGACGCTGGTGCCGGATTACTACTCCTACACCCTGAGCAGCTACGTTCCGATGGCGAAGGGCGGCACGGCGCCGAGCATCTTCCAGCCGCCGTTTACCGACCCGCAGCTGCTGATCAGCCAGCATCTTGTCGGCGACGTGACCGATGCGCTGGAGCGCGCGGGCGTGCTGGATGAGTTCAGCCCGTCGTACCTCGAAATGCTGTCCGACGAGAACGGCCGCATCTACGGTCTGCCGCGCGACGGCTATGTGCTGGGTATGCACATCAATGTTGCCCTGTTCCGCGAGGCGGGGCTGGTGGACGAGGAAGGCCTGCCGATTTACCCCAAGACCTTGCAGGAAGTGGCGGAATACGGTCAGATTATCCGCGAAAAGACGGGCAAGGCGGGGCTGGTATTCCCGGCGAGCGAGACGTATGGCGGCTGGCTGTTCACCAATATCGCGTGGAATTTCGGCTGCGTGGGCGAAAACGCGCTGGAATATCAGGATGAAGACGGGCGCTGGGTGTGCAACTTCACATCCGACGAGTGCGTGGCGGCGCTGGAGTACATCCGCGACCTGCGCTGGAAGTACA
>ULPG01020438.1_pt1 | contig 13816 bp, 10 predicted proteins | sample 1953321 | NCBI WGS metagenome assembly ULPG01 (sample SAMEA4835624, study PRJEB28245) | human gut metagenome | biome: gut microbiome; material: fecal sample | place: Denmark | collected 2008 | reverse complement strand
CGGCAGTGCATGGCGCAGGCTGGTTGCGGTCGTCCCCGCGCCGCCGTGATGCACTGCTCCTGCCATATGCGGGAACAGCCAGTCATGCGGCACACTTTTCACATAGAAGATGTTCGCATCTTTTGTCTTTGCTTCCTGCTGACCCCAGCCAAGTGCCACCACCGCCCGCACGCCGGACAATTTCACCGCCTGCCGGATGATTTCCGCCAGTTCACCCATGTCGCCCGACACCATCGACCCAAAGCCGATGTACACCGGCTCGTCGCCCGCGCGCAGGAACTCCGCCAGCGCCGGGTCAGGCTTGTAGTCCACCGGGCGCTCATCCCACCAGAAACCGGACATGTGGATGTTGTCCGCCCAATCCTCCGGGCGCGGCACAAGCGTCGGGCTCATGGCGTAAATCACGGGCACTTGCTTGCCCTTCACGTCATAATCCGGGCGCAAGCGGACGCGGCGCTTCGCCATGTCGTTCTCCTTGCGCCAATCCGAGAGGTAGCGGTGCTCCAGCGCCGAAATCAGCAGATACCCGATGCGGTAGCTCAGCACATTCCACCACTTGCCGAGCTTGCGGAACGGCGCGGATGAAATTGGCATATCCTTGCACGGATCCATCGGGAAATACTGCGTCTGGATGCACGGAATATCGTACTTTTCCGCAATCGAATAGAACATCGTCCCGAAGAACGTGCAGACGATGGCTTCCGCGCCCTCCGCGCAGTGCAGCAAATCATCCAGCAGCATCGGCGCAATATCGCGGATGCCCTTCTCAAACTCCTTCAAGTACCGCACGCCCACCGCGTCCGGCTGGAGCAGCCGCCCCATCATATCCACCACATCGCCAGAAATGGGATAGAAGGACATTCCCGCTTCCTCAATCATGCCCTGAAACGGCGCAAACGCCGCAATCGTCACCTCATGCCCCCGCTCGTGAAGCTCCCGTCCCAGCAGCATATACGGCCGCACGTCACCCGTCGAGCCGAGCGTTATCATTGTGATTTTCATCATTACCTCCAATGATTTCGAGATAAGTTAAAGGTATACAAACTAAAAAACTAACAATAAAATTCAAGTATGGAGGTGTGCGCTGCGAAGGGGTCAAGGGGGCGACCGCAGACTTCGTCTGTTTCCATTGCCCCCTTGTCGCCTCCACAGAGGCGAAACCCCTGCAACAATAAAATTCAAGTATGTAGAAGAAACCAAAAGCGCCATCAAGCGCGCTTGCTTCCCGTCGCACACGGGTCATACCACCCCGCAGGAACTTTCACCCGGAAGCCCTCGAATGCGCTTTCCGCATCCGCCTTCACCACGCAGTGCGGCGTATACACATGCCGCATCCCCTCCTGCATCCGCGCCATGCACCACTGCGCCAAATCAACTGCCAGCGAATCCCCTTCCGCCAGCGGCACAAATGCATCCCGCCGCACCAAAAAGCACATCGGCGAAACCGCCGTGACATTGTAGCTGGTTCGGTTCATGCCGTGCCATCCGCCCGCTGACACCGGCAAGCCGCGATTCCGTGACTGCACTGTGCCGTCCGGCAGAATGTCATATCCGGCATGAAGCACCCGATTACGTGCATCCGCCACCAGCGGCATCACCGCGCACACATCCGGGCGCTGCGCGTACATCATCATCTCCCGCAAGCCGTCCGCATCAGGTGCCGCCGTGTCCCCCCACAGGAACAGCAGCATGTCTGCCGACGAATCCGCCGCCAAACGGTTCACATCCGCCGCGGACGCATCCCGCGCCAGCCGCAGTGCCGCGACGGTAAAATCCCCCACGTCATACCGCAGCCGCAGCACGCCGTCCTCCACCCGGCACGTTCCCGGAAACCCGGTGCGTCGCATACTCTCTTCCACCGCCCGCGCCGCCGCGTCCAGGCAAACCGCCAATTTCGTGTGGCTCATCGACCCCTGCAGCGTCCGCCAGTGGTACAGCACGCGTGGAATGTGGATGACGCCGTCCGCCCGCTCGCACGCGCGGAGCAGCAAATCGTGATCCTGCGACCCGTCGAATGCCGGTCGTAATCCGCCGATGGCATCCAGCAGCGTCCGCCGAATCACCGACAAATGGCAGATATAGTTGCCGGAGCGCAGGTTGTCCGGGCAGAAATCCGGCTTGCGGTGCGCATCAACATGAATCGCGCCGTGGGCGGTCAGCTTATCCTCATCGGTGTAGAGCACGTCGGGGTGGTGCGCGTCGATGGCTTCCGCAATCCGCCAGAGCGCATCCGGCGCAAGCACATCGTCGTGGTCGCACAGGGCGATATACTCCCCCGTCGCCATTTTAATCGCGCGGTTCGTGTTGCCGGATATGCCCGCGTTTTCCGCCCCAAACGCGACGCGGAATCGGCTGTCCCGCACGGCAATTGCCTCCAGCGCCTTTCGCGTCTCGGCGGACGTGCTGCCGCCATCGTACAGGCAGGCTTCCCACGCGCCGTGCGTCTGGGCAAGCAGCGAATCCGCCAGCGCGCGTAGGAATTTCGGGCGCGTGTTGAACACGGGGACGACGACGCTGATGCGCACATCCGGGAAGGGGTGCGCGCGCTGGGTCGCCAGTTCGCGCTTAGACGTGCGCTCCCGCCGGAATCGCCATTCGTCCCGCAGCAGCACCCGTGCCGCCAGCATTTCACCCGCGCGGTGCAGCGTGTACCCCGCGCCATGCATCCGCACATACGCCCGAACCCGTTCCGCCCACTGCACGCGCGTCCCTCCCGCTGACTTTCCTGCCCTCATCATACCATGCGCCGCGGGTTTTGTAAAGCACCGGGCGATTTTCTGCCAATTCGGCACATTTTTCGCAAAACCGCTTGACAAACGCCCGAAAAAGTGCTAAACTAAATCTCGTTCCGGCGATCCCGGACGAACCGCATAGGGGCATGGTGTAATGGTAACACGTGGGTCTCCAAAACCTTTGTTGAGGGTTCGAGTCCTTCTGCCCCTGCCAGAAAGCATCTGATTGATTCAGGTGCTTTTTTTGTTGTGTGAAGCCCCGCTACCTTTTGGGTAGCGGGGCTTCAGTATCATTTGCCCAATATCTCCATTGAATACTTGAAACTTCTGTAACACTTCAGACACATATTTGTCCGCTGAATGCTTTTGCAGTTTTCGTATGCAGAGTTGCCATATTCACTTGCTCGATACGAATACGTTTTTCCACATACGCGGCAAGTTCTTGAATACACTTTATCCTCATTGGAATCATCACAACCCGTAGCAGCAAACAGCAGCATAACCATGCTAAGAATCAAGCAGATAGTCCGCAGCAACGTTCCATTTGTCTGCTGTGCGCTTTTCGTTTTCATGTCCATTTCTACTCCTCCTGATGTTTTTTCAATTCTGTTAGCCTGCGAATCAGTTCTTCTAAGACCTCCCTATTCCCGTCGTCCGCCACAATCTCTCGCAGCTTTTTGCCGCCGAAATCGTATTCTTCCATCCATGCATTGATTTCTGAACTTTCAATCAGATTCTCTGCAGACAGCCTTAATAGCCCCCGTTCCAGCGTCTCTTGGAACTTCGACTCAAATGCGTCTGCACTAAACGGACAACAATCCCCCCTTCTGAATGCAATTTCCAATTTGATAGCGTAAACATGGCATGGGTACATAGGCTCCCTCCTTTCATTGATACTTCTATTTTACCCCCCCCCGAAAAAAGTCAAGTGTTTTCTTGAAAAATTATATATTTCTGACATTTCTAACAAAAGCATGGAAAATTGTTGTGTATCTTCACAACGACTTTCGTTTCGGCGTGTAACCACATTTCAGAAAATCGGTTTTTTCTGAAATCAGCTGCCTCAACCCCCTCCAAATTTCAAATTCGCACAGAAAACGCGCCCGCCGGCCTTCCGACGAGCGCGTTTATACTATTTGGGGCTCTACTCCCGAATTCAGTGCAGGACTTGCTGGAGACCCCAGTTATCACATTTTCACAAAGGAGGTGGTCAGCCGCCGAGTTGTGCGGTGTTGCTTTAAATTACTTCTTATTCTTCTGCTCCACCATCGCCTTGACCTTCAGCGGCAGACCGAGCAGGTTGATGAAGCCCGCGGAATCCTTGTGGCTGTACAGGTCGTGGCTGTCGCCGAAGGTGGCGATTTCCTCCATGTACAGGCTGTTCGGCGACTTCACGCCCGCGTTGATGCAGTTGCCCTTGTACAGCTTCAGCTTCACCGTGCCGTTGACCGCCTGCTGCGTGCTGTCCACAAATGCGGAGAGCGCCTCGCGCAGGGGCGTGTACCACATGCCGTCGTACACCAGCTCCGCGAACTTGCTCGCGACCAGCTCCTTGTAGTGGCTGGTGGCGCGGTCAAGCGTGATGGATTCGAGGATGCCGTGCGCGGCGTAGAGCATCGTTCCGCCGGGGGTTTCGTACACGCCGCGGGACTTCATGCCCACCAGACGGTTCTCCACCAAATCCGCACAGCCAACGCCGTTGCGACCCGCGATTTCGTTCGCCTTCGTCAGCAAATCCACCGCGTCCAGCTTTTCGCCGTTGATGGCGACCGGCACGCCCTTCTCGAAGTCCACCGTGACGTATTCGGGCTGATCAGGCGCTTTTTCAGGCGTGACCATCGTCAGCAGCAGGTCTTCCGGCGGCTCGTTCCACGGATCTTCCAAATCCGCGCCCTCGTGGCTGATGTGCCAGATGTTGCGGTCCATCGAATACGGGCGATCCTTCTTGACCGGGACGGGGATGCCGCGCTTTTCGGCGTAGTCAATTTCCTCCTCGCGGGTCTTGATGTCCCAGATGCGCCACGGTGCGATAATCTGCATGTTCGGGTCGAACGCCTTGATGGTCAGCTCGAAGCGGACTTGGTCGTTGCCCTTGCCGGTGCAGCCGTGGCAGATGGCAGTGCAGTTCTCCTTGTGGGCGATTTCGACGAGGCGCTTGGCAATCAGCGGCCGTGCGAAGGACGTGCCCAGCAGGTACTTGCCCTCGTAGACCGCGCCCGCCTTGAGCGTCGGCCAAATGAAGTCCTCGACGAACTCCTTGCGCAGGTCTTCGATATACAGCTTTTCCGCGCCGCACTTTTTCGCCTTCTCGTGGAGGGGCTCCAGCTCTTCGCCCTGCCCGACGTCACCCGCAACGCAGACCACGTCGCAGTCATAATTCTCCTTCAGCCACGGCACGATAATCGAGGTATCCAGACCACCGGAATAAGCCAGCAATACGCGCATCTTCGCCATAACAATCGACTCCTTTATCTTCATCCCGATTTTCATCATTTTTGTGTCCGTCTGCCGGACAAGATGGATTATACACCAAGATGAATAAAAATGCAATAGGTCTGCATAAATTTTCTCGGATTTTTTTCGGGGGGATGATGCAAGGTCTTCCACACGCCCCGTGCAGATTGCAACGTGTAAAATGTATTGTATGCTCCCAGCAGGACGACTTTGCCTCCACACGCCCCGTGCAGATTGCAACGGTTTATCAATAGTACGGATGAAATTGAAGTGCACCTTTGCCTCCACACGCTCCGTGCAGATTGCAACGTCGTAGCCGAAAAGCCACGTTGGATTAACGTTCTTTGCCTCCACACGCTCCGTGCAGATTGCAACGGCAGTAGTCTGTTTCCGTTCACTCAGCAAGTCCCCTTTGCCTCCACACGCTCCGTGCAGATTGCAACTGCATGTAGATATGGTCAATATCTTGTGGATAACTTTGCCTCCACACGCTCCGTGCAGATTGCAACGGCAGTAGTCTGTTTCCGTTCACTCAGCAAGTCCCCTTTGCCTCCACACGCTCCGTGCAGATTGCAACTGCATGTAGATATGGTCAATATCTTGTGGATAACTTTGCCTCCACACGCTCCGTGCAGATTGCAACGGCAGAAATGCACAGAATTGCAATATGCACTTTTTAGAACGTGTGTTGAGTCGGTAGATAGCTTTTCAGTATTGAACAAATCAATGCTGCGCTGACTATTTTCCCGAAACTCTTCTGCTGTCAAGGCAACCTTTGTTGCCATTAGCGACAGCCCCGGACGGACAATCGACCGGTTTTGTTGGTGCGAACCGCACCTGATTCTTGTGTTAGCTGATGATTCGCCTGATACCCATGCTGGGAATCGTATGCGGAAGTTCTGAAAGCCGCTGAATCGTCATGTGATGATACGCAACAAATTGAGGATAGTCACGTTGAAGTGCCTCGCGGTCAAATACTCGGTAAAGCTCTTCTCCAAACTCTTTTTGTAATTCCTTCCTATTATATTCCGGCAAGTCTCTTCTGCAATGCTGAAGCAGGAACGCCGAGTACAAATCGCGCTGAATGCGTTCACCGTCTGGCATAATGTTCCAGCGGTTTTCAAGTGCCTTCTTGATGCAAGTGTCTGTCTGGTGGTTGTACTGACTGGCGCACACATGCGTGTCAACCTCTTTCACCCCTTCCAGCCCGCGTGACTGGCATTTCTGTTTCAGCATCGTAATCAGCATGGCAGGTGCTTTGTTGGCAATGGACTTTCCAAAGCGCTTTTTGCGTTTATACCGTCCAGTCTTTTCGGAAATCTCCGTTTTATTTGCTCTGTGGACTAAATCGCAGTAACTCATGTTCTCCACAAAGAAGCAATCACCCAGTGTCAGCAGATAGTTTGCCAATTCGTTATGCTGCTGTTTTCGGATATCCGCCTGATGATGCTGAATCATAGCATACTGGTGCTGAATCCGCTTATATCGCTTGGACTTGTTCCGCGTCAGCTTCACGCCGCGCTTAAATGTTCCATCCGGATTGTAATTTTCCGGATTTGTTGCGCGTCGGCTTCTGTCCATCTTGCGCTGCAAGCGCCGCTTTTCTTGCTCTATATTCTGCACGCGGTCAGCCAATTCCAGCAGATTAACCTCCTTATCGGTCGAGTATGCCAGCGTTCGCGTGCCAATGTCGATGCCAACGACACCATGCCCGATAGGATGCTTCGGCGCACCGCTTGCCGGGTCGCGCTTCACCGCCGGCTTTCCTTCCAAAACAAGCTGTGCATACCAATGCGGCTTTGTTTTGCCGTCTTTGCGGAGGATGCGGACAAATTTCACATGCCTTTTCAACATCTCGGCCTCGTAAGGATTATCAGGTGATAATTTCAGCAAAAACTCTCTTTTTACCTTCTTGCGGTCACGATTACCTTGCTGATTCCATATAATTCTATCTTCTCGGAACATAATCTCCTTTCCACCGCTTTTCTTCTGTGAATAGCCCTGCACGGAACAAAGTTCACCCGGCTTTTTGAAATGTACTTTTCCCTTCTGCTTATAGTTGTCAACGAACACCTTATCAAAAGCAATCCACACCTGTGCTGTAATTCCATGCAACGCTACATTTGCGCCGATATTATCATTAAAGTGCTTATAGTATTTTTCCATATCAGCCTTAAAGGCATTTCTGATAAAACCGTTTTCTTCCAAAAATGCTTTTCTCTTTTTTTCTAATGCCCACTTTTCCTTCTGATTGCTGGCAGTATCAATCATTTTCATGATTTCTTGGTATTCAGGCATTCTTTCAACTTGGCATTTCTTCTTTAGTTCAGCATGAACCAGCGTATTATACAGCTGCCGCGCAATCTCGAAACGCTTTTCAAGATGGTCGGACTGCCATTTTTCCAGTTTAAGGGGCAGCGTCAGACAACAAGTCGCCCCGTCTTCCTTTTTCTCCTCATTGTCCACGAGTGTCCCTCCCCTTCCTTTGCTTTTCCACCCCATTATACCGCATCTTCTCCTCATTTTCAAGCAAGAACAGCAAATTCGACATTCATCCGCTGTTTTTTTGTTGTACAGCGCTTTTTGCATTTGTCCTCTTCGCCCATCTATCCGCCATTCCATTCATCCCGTTCCGAAAACGTATTAAATTGTGAAAAAAATATCGTTAAAATCGTGTCGGCCACTTGACAAGAGCTTAACAATCTGATACACTGTTCTCGTCACCCCGACAAACACCGACATTCCCCGTTCGCGGGCGCATCCCCGCAGGACGGATGAAGCATAAGGAGAGAGTATCATGGCGAAAGAGTATCCGATCGTCGATAACGTGGAGAGCTTCGAGGCGGCCCTCGCCCGCGTCCGCGCGGCACAAAAGGTCTATGCGACCTACACGCAGGAGCAGGTGGACAAGATTTTCAAGGCAGCTGCCCTCGCCGCGAACAACATGCGCATCCCGCTGGCGAAGATGGCGGTGGAAGAAACCGGCATGGGCGTGGTGGAAGATAAGGTCATCAAGAACCACTACGCCGCTGAATACATCTACAACGCCTACAAGGACACTCAGACCGTCGGCGTGCTGGAGCGCGACGAAGCATTCGGCATGATGAAGGTTGCAGAACCTATCGGCGTTGTCGCGGCGGTCATCCCGACCACCAACCCCACGTCTACCGCCATTTTCAAGACGCTGATTTGCCTCAAGACCCGCAACGGCATCATCATCTCTCCCCATCCGCGCGCGAAGAAGTCCACCATCGCCGCCGCGAAGGTTGTGCTGGAAGCTGCTGTGGCTGCCGGCGCGCCCGAAGACATCATCTCGTGGGTCGATGTTCCCTCGCTGGAGCTGACCAACATGGCGATGAAGGAAGCCGACATCATCCTTGCCACCGGCGGCCCCGGCATGGTCAAGGCGGCGTACTCCTCCGGCAAGCCTGCGCTGGGCGTCGGCGCTGGCAACACACCCGCGATTATCGACGAATCCGCTGATGTGAAGGTGGCCGTCAACTCCATCCTGCACTCCAAGACGTTCGACAACGGCATGATCTGCGCGTCCGAGCAGTCCACCATCGTACTGGACAGCATCTACGACGCGGTGAAGGCGGAGTTCGCCAAGCGCGGCGCGTACTTTCTCGAAGGCGAAGAGCTGGACAAAGTGCGCAAGACCATCATCATCAACGGCGCGCTGAATGCCAAGATTGTCGGTCAGAAGGCGCACACCATTGCCAAGATTGCGGGCGTGGACGTGCCGGAAACCGCCAAGGTGCTGATTGGTGAAGTCGAATCCGTGGATATTTCCGAAGAGTTCGCGCATGAGAAGCTTTCTCCCGTGCTGGCGATGTACCGCGCCAAGGACATCGACGATGCGTTCGACAAGGCGGAGCACCTGATTGCTGACGGCGGCTACGGCCACACCTCTTCTATCTACCTGAACGCCGTCACCCGCAAGGATTTGATTGACCGCTTCGCCGCGCGCATGAAGACCTGCCGTATTCTCGTCAACACGCCTTCCTCTCAGGGCGGCATCGGCGACCTGTACAACTTCATGCTGCGTCCGTCGCTGACGCTGGGCTGTGGCTCGTGGGGCGGCAACTCCGTCTCTGAGAACGTCGGCGTCAAGCACCTGCTGAACGTCAAGACTGTTGCCATCCGGAGGGAGAATATGCTGTGGTTCCGTGCGCCTGAAAAGGTCTACCTCAAGAAGGGCTGCCTGCCCGTCGCCCTGAATGAACTCAAGGCAGTTATGGGCAAGAAGCGCTGCTTCATCGTCACCGACGCGTTCCTGTTCAAATCCGGCTTCACCAAGGCGATTACCGACAAGCTGGATGAGCTGGGCATCGTCCACACCACGTTCTACGATGTTGCGCCCGACCCGTCCCTCGCCTGCGCGAAGGAAGGTGCCAAGGCGATGACCTCCTTCCAGCCGGACTGCATTATCGCCATCGGCGGCGGTTCCGCAATGGACGCCGGCAAGATTATGTGGGTCATGTACGAGCATCCGGAAGTGGACTTCCTCGACATGGCAATGCGCTTCATGGATATCCGCAAGCGCGTGTACACCTTCCCGAAGATGGGCGAAAAGGCGTACTTCATCGCCATCCCGACCTCTGCTGGCACGGGCTCCGAAGTCACCCCGTTCGCCGTCATCACCGATCAGGACACCGGCGTGAAGTACCCGCTGGCGGACTACGAGCTGCTGCCGAAGATGGCGATTGTGGATGCTGACATGATGATGTCCGCGCCGAAGGGCTTGACCTCCGCCTCCGGTATCGACGCGCTGACCCACGCGCTGGAAGCCTACGCCTCCATGCTGGCGACGGACTTCACCGACGGTCTGGCAAAGCAGGCGGCTCAGCTGATTTTCGAGTACCTGCCCGCGTGCTACGACAACGGTCAGAACGAGCCGGTTGCCCGCGAAAAGATGGGCAACGCCGCCACGATGGCTGGCATGGCGTTCGCGAACGCGTTCCTCGGCGTCTGCCACTCCATGGCGCACAAGCTGGGCGCGTTCCATCACCTGCCGCACGGCATCGCCAACGCGCTGCTGATTGAGCTGGTCATCCGCTACAACAGCGCCGAAGTTCCCACGAAGATGGGCACCTTCCCGCAGTACGCCTATCCGCACACGAAGCGCCGCTACGCCGAATTCGGCGAGTACCTCGGCTTCAAGGGTGCGAATGACGACGAAACGGTGGAGAACCTGATTCGCAACATCCATGCCCTGAAGGAGCGCGTCGGCATCAAGAACACGATTCGCGACTACGGCGTGGACGAAGAGAAGTTCCTCGCGACGCTGGACGAAATGTCCGAGCAGGCGTTCGACGACCAGTGCACCGGCGCGAACCCGCGCTACCCGCTCATCAGCGAAATCAAGGAAATGTATCTGAAGGCGTACTACGGCGAGTAATGCGCCATTCTCCCCGGCTTGGCAGGAATGCTTCTGCTGGGCCGGGCATTTTTGAGCAAAAAAATTTCGTCCGCTTGCAGGAATGTCGTATTTGGGCAGCGAATAGATATTTAGGACAAATATCGACTTTCGCGTTCTCCACTGCCGCTTTACCAACCAACAAGCGCAGGAGGGGACGAAGCAGTCCAGAGGGCGACCGCAGACTTCGTCTGTTTCCATTGCCCTCTGGTCGCGTCCGCAGACGCGAATCCTCGCATAAACACGCGGACGTTGTGTGATAGCGTCACCAACTCAATCGCAAAAAGGGAGGCCAGAGGGTCACAGACCCTTTGGCAGGTCAAGGGCAGCGCCCTTGCGCCTCTCCCCCAATAAACATGAACCATATAGAAGGAGGTTTCCCTATGGATTTGACGCATGTGATTGCCGAGCGGGAAAATAAGAAGATTTACCGCGACGGCGCCAAGGCCATCAAGGTGTTTGCCGAAGGGTACAGCAAGGCGGACATTCTGAACGAAGCGCTGAACACGGCGCGCGTGGAAGAGACGGGTCTGCCGATTCCCAAGCTCCTTGCTGTTGACACGGTGAACGGTCAATGGGCGATTACGACGGAGTTCGTTGAAGGCGACACGCTGGCTGCGCTGATGGCGGCGCATCCGGAAAAGGAAGACGAGTACCTGAACCTGTTTGTGGACATTCAGATGAAGGTTCACGCCTGCACCTGCCCGATGCTCAACAGCCTGACGGAGAAGATGCAGCGCAAGATTTCCGCCACCGACCTCGACGCGACCACCCGCTACGAGCTGCACACCCGCTTGGCGAGTATGCACGTCCACAAGAAGGTCTGCCACGGCGACTTCAACCCGTCCAACATTATCTTGAAGCCCGACGGACAGTGGTACATCCTCGACTGGTCGCATGCCACGCAGGGCAACGCGTCCGCTGATGTTGCCCGCACCTACCTGCTCTTCGTCCTGGAAGGCAAGGAAGCGCTGGCGGAGAAGTACCTCTCCCTCTTCTGCAAGAAGAGCGACACCGCCAAGCAGTACGTCCAGCAGTGGATTCCGATCGTCGCCGCGAGCCAGTCCCTCAAGGGCAAGCCCGAAGAGCGCGACCTGCTCATCCGCTGGGCAAGCGTTTGCGAATACGAATAATCATCAAAGGGACTGGCTTCGGTCAGTCCCTTTTTTCGTGGGGATGGGAGACGCTCCATGTAACCATTTCCCCGCATTTGTTGAAATCTGCCACATTTGCAATTTTCCCCATGTAACCAACTTTTCATCCTCTTTTTTTCGTGGTATCATTATTATAAGAAGGGGGAATTTGCCCTTTTCAGACTTATCTGCCGCGATTGCTTGTCAACCGCCTCCACAATCAGCATGAATGAATTATACACGGCAAATATTGCTCTCAGCGTCTTCGCCATGGCGATTATGCTCTTCTCCCTGCGCGGCGACATCAGCCAATCCAAGATCCGAAACCTGCTCTGCGGCGGCCTGTACGCCACCATCGCCATTTGCGCGCTGTGTGAGTGGTCGGGCGTGCAGATGGATGGCACGCCGCCCGCGCTGATTCCGCTGCATATCGCCGTCAAGACCATCGAACTTTCGCTTGCGCCGCTAATCGGGCTGTTCGCGGGCTGCGTCATCCATCCCTGCCCGCGGAAAGTGGTGCATAGGCTGCTGTGCCTTGCGGGCTTCCACGCGCTGCTGGTGCTGCTCTCGGCGTTCACAGGGCTGATATTCTATGTCGATGGGCAGAATTTCTATCACCACGGGTTGCTCTACGTGCTCTACATGCTCGCCTACGGGGGCAGCATGGTGTTCTTCCTCGTGCAGATTTGGTTCGCCTGCCGCGCCTACCAGTACACTGGCGGCACACAGCTGATGCTCGCGACGCTGTTCGTGCTGTTAGGGCTGATGGTGCAGCTGTTCCTGCCGACGGTCAAAATCGACTGGATTACCATCAGCTGCGGCGCGCTGATGATGTCGAAATTCTCCAGCGACATGGTGCTGCAAACCGACGGGCTGACGCAGCTGGTCAACCGCTTGGGCTACGAGCATTATCTGGCGCGCCTGCGCGTGCCTGCTACCATCCTGATGTTCGACGTTGACCGCTTCAAGGACGTCAACGACTACCATGGGCACTTGATGGGCGACGCCTGCCTGCGGACGATTGCCGGCTGCATCCGCCGCGCGTATGGGAATTACGGGACGTGCTTCCGCATCGGCGGCGACGAGTTTTGCGTGATACTGACGCGGCGGAACGCGCAATACAACACCATGACGGAGATTTTCCAGCACCTGATGGATGCGGCGCGGGCGGAGAATCCGGTTCTGCCGATGGTATCGGTGGGCTGTTCGCATTTTAATCCGTCGACGGATGATTTGGCGGATTCCTTGGCGCGGGCGGACGCGCGGATGTATCAGAATAAGGAAGCGCATAGATAAACACAGCCGCGACGAGTGAATATGCTCGTCGCGGCTGATTTTTATTCACCTGTATCCACCGCAGTGTTGGCAGTAGCGCGCTTCCTTCGGGTTGTCTAAGCCGCAATACTTGCATGTCGACATTCGGAGTGCGTGCTTTTGTTGATATTACCGATTCACATACGCGTCGATTTCATTCCGGCTGGAGATTTGCAGCTTCTCAAAGATGCTCTCCATGTACGACTTCACCGTGTTGACGGAAACGCCCATCAGCGCGGCGATTTCCTTGTTGCTGCGACCCTTCGCGGCAAGCATGGCAATCGAAAACTCGTAGGGTGTGAGCGCGTCGGTCACCTGCAGCGTCGACACGGGGTTGTGAATTTTCATCCACCCGCGGCTGAAGCGGTAGACCGACTGCACAATCTTGTTGTACGTTTCCGGCTCCTGCTTGCGCAGCGCGCGCTCCACTGCCCCTGCAAAATGCCGTGATGCTCCACAAACGGGTGGATGTACCCCTCGCGGCTGGCGATGCTCCACGCGGCATCGAACTTCTGCTCCGCGCGTTCATCCTGCTTCAGGCTCATGCAAATCATGCACAGGACGATGTTGAGGTAGATGCTGTCAATTGGGTAGCGCGTGCCCGCCATCAGCAGGGCGGATTCGGCAATGCCCATCGCGTGTTCGTATTCGCGCCGGATGTAGAGCGCGTGGGCGATGGCGTACATGGCGAAATACTGCATTCCGGGCGGAAGAATACCGATAGCGGGGCGGATAGGGGTCAAGTCGAGCTTCTCGGAGTGGAA
>ULPG01004834.1_pt1 | contig 14065 bp, 10 predicted proteins | sample 1953321 | NCBI WGS metagenome assembly ULPG01 (sample SAMEA4835624, study PRJEB28245) | human gut metagenome | biome: gut microbiome; material: fecal sample | place: Denmark | collected 2008 | reverse complement strand
TCCGATTTTTTAGGCAGAAAAACTTAATCGAGTGAAGTAAATCTGAACTTAAATGTTATAATCCCGTTTTCAAATTCGGCTTTATATTTGAATCCATGCATTTCAAGGGCGGATTTTACTATTGAAAGTCCTATTCCGCTGCCACTCTTATTATCTCCCTTTGCGGCTCTGAAATAAGGCTGCCACAATTTTGAGAGATTTTCCCTGTCAAATGACGAGCATTGATTGCTGATTGACAATACATCATCCGAAACATTAATTGTGATATCCGAACCGTAATCGGAATATTTTTCGGCATTGTCGATAAGATTTTCAAGCACCGTTTTAAGCATGGCAGGGTCAGCCTTAATTTTTGCCTTTGAGTTGTAAATGAAAATAATTTCGTGTTCTGTGTGAACATAATAATTTTCAAGAATTTTCTCAATAAACGGTTTAAAGTCAAAAACTTCGCAATTCAGCTTTAATGCGGGCGAATCGAATCGTGACAAATCGAGCATTCTGTGAATAAGAATGTCCATTTCCTCGGTCTGTTGCTGAATGATTTCTATGTTATGAAGTTTCTTTTCGGTATCTTCCTCATTTTTAAGATTTTCCGCAAAACCGCCTATGACAAACAAGGGGGTTTTGAGATTGTGCGCAATTGCATTTGTCATTTCAAGACGGGTTTCCTCCTGTGCGGTTCGCCTTTTAAAATCTTTCCACGAGAAAATTTCAACCGTAATCACCACCGCCATTATCGTAAACGCAACAGCAAATACCGTTATAAGCTTCCATAGGCAATCGTTGAGTAAATCTATTTCTTTTAAAGAAACAATCAAATAAGACCCCCGTACAACTTTATATACATGGTCACTGTCATTGGGATCACTTATCAAGCGATTTTCTGTGTTGTAATAGTAATCACTGCTCAACAAGTAACATTTAAAAATCCCGTCATTTACAACAGCAGGTGATTCGTAAATATCAAGATAAGATAAGGCGTTATCTTCAAAAATCTGTTCTACATCCTTTTGAGAATATTTAGGTTTGTCTTTTCCAAGAAAAAAATCTTTATCTATTATATTACGGTGCATTTCGTCATTTTCAAACGGAGAAGCCTCTAATTCTTCTATGGTCAGATAATCATATTTGCTAAGGTCAAAGCTATATGTTTTAACAACTTCATCCTGAACATACCAATCATTCACTTTGTTGGTCTTTAGAACCTCAAGCTGACAAGGGACATAGCCGTATTTTTCGCTTTCATAAAACTTTTTGCAAATCAAGATATAGTAATTTCCGTCATTATCAGTCGGAGTGTTGAGATATCCGCAAATTTCTTTATACTCATTATCACTGAGCAAATTTTTAATCACATCAAAACTTATATAATTTCTGTTTTGCGATATATAATACACCGTAAGAACATTATCCGTAGAAATCGTCAAATTTTTCTTATCAGTAATCTGATAGTATGTATTGCTTTTATCAACATTTTCGTTCAGCAATCCTACTTTGTCATTGTATGGATAAGCTCCATTCACCTTATCATCTTGAGAATCTGTTAAATTTATGCCAAAGTTATGCTCTACATCACTTATCTTCGTTTTTAACTCATTTTCGGCATTGGCAACGAGCAAGTCTTTGGAGCTGTTCAGTATTGCAAGAGAGGTAAAAACCGTTCCCAGCAGACACACAATTATTGTTACGGAAATTATAATGTAATGAAACTTTTTTCGCCGTTTGATATATCTTGATTTCATTTTTTATCCTCCGCCTTATACCCGCGCCGTATTACCGTTTTCAAAACAGACGCATTTTCGCCCAATGCTTTTCGGATATTTTTGATATGCGTGTCAAGCACTCTTTCATCAATCATCGTGTCATAGTGCCAAACGGCTGTGATGATTTTTTCACGGGACACAACGCTGTTTTTATTCTCTAACAGAATTTTAAGAATAGCATATTCCTTTGCGGTAAGGGTTACTTCTTCACCGTCGGACACAACAACACCGTTGTTCGGATTGAGCGAAACATTCCCCACCGTAAGCAAATTGTGCCGTACAAGTCCTTTTGAACGCTTGATGAGGGCTTTCACCTTTTCATAAAATACGGGCAGAGCAATCGGCTTTACAATGTAATCGTCACAGCCGAGAGCGTAGCCATTGAGCATATCCGCCTCGCTTGTTCTTGCCGTGATGAACATAATCGGCACATCGCTGTATCTGCGGATTTCTTTGCAAAGCGTAAACCCGTCCATTTCGGGGAGCATTACATCAAGGAGCAAAAGGTCATAGCTGTTCTCATATGCCTTATCAAGTCCCTTTAAGCCGTTTTCCGCAAGGGTGATATTAAATTTTTCTTTATCTCTTTTTGAAAAATATTCGACAAGCATTTCACGAATATTTTTATCGTCCTCAACCAAAAGAATGTTGTACATTTTCCTCACCGTACTTTGATTGTAATACATTAATCTGAAGTTGATATGTAGATTTCTGTATATTTAAAATTCAGTTTCTGTCATAACTAAAACGGCGGATGCAATTTTCAGCATCCGCCTTGTTTTATGTATCTTATTTATTGACAAAATATCTGATGATATCCTGACGGGTTACGATACCGATAAAAGTACCGAGGTCATCGGTTACGGGGATAAAGTTCTGATTCATTGCCCGTGCAAGAAGCTCGTCCATACCTACCGAAATTTTAACCGCTGGATTAAAGTCGGGACGGAGTATGTCACGGATACGAAATTCTTCCTGTTCTTCGATATCGCCCGAAGTCTTTTTGTCAATTATATGCCACAAAAAGTCACCCTCGCTCACCGTGCCGACATATTTTCCGTCACGGGTTATAACAGGGATAGCGGTGTAGCTGTGAGCACGCATTTTTTCAAGTCCCTGTCTTAGGGTATTGTCCTCATAAATATATTTTAAAGAATCTTTATGCTTTAAAAGCATAATAACATTCATCTTTTCACCTCCAGTCAAAAACAAATATTTGTCAGCCAAAGGTCATTATAGTACCAAACAAACAATATTGCAATATCTTTTTACAATATTTTACACAATTATTGCATTTTTGATTTTACATACTTGTTTGTAACATAAAGCTGTCCGATAAGGTACACCACGCCTGCCGTGAGCAAAAGCGTTTTAACCTGCAAAAGTCCGCTCATCATAAAAATTACTGCGGTTACGGCTGTAAGAAGATATGCCCATAATTTTGAAAATCTGTTAAAGCATAAAAGCCACAAAATAAGTGCAACGACCGTCAGAACACAGGTTGAGATTATCCAAAATGTTTCCATAATCGGCTTTGTAAAGCCGCCCTCAAGCACGCCGATGTTAATTCCCATAAGGAAAATACTGCAATATTTTCCGATTCTTTCTATGTAAAGCATAGCCCTGTTATCAAAAATTGTTCTGTCTATTCTGTTGCTTTTTATATAGACGATGTCGGGTACAAGCAAAGCAATTGCAAAAGCAAGTCCGTACCAGTTAAAAAGATTTGTACTGAAAAAGTCCATAAGTTCACTCCGTTATTTATTGTTTTCGTGGTATTCACAAAATTCCTTCGTTTTGCTCCAATACTTTATTCCCCAGTTTTCAAAATTCCACTCCTCCATATAATCGTTACATTCGTAGTCGATGTACCACAAAAGTCCGTTGTTTAAAATGAAATTTGTCGGGAAATAATCTATGTTAATTCCTTTTGGATTCAACAGTGTGCACATTTCACGAATCTGCTCAATGTATTCGGGTTTCATCTCATTCTGCAAAACAAGCTCATATGCGGTTTTGCCGTCAATGTAATCTTTAAGAATCCTCTCGTTTTCCACATCGCAGTCAATAAGCTTCGGCAGTCTGAGCCCGGCATTTTTCAGCCGTTCGTAATCGTTAAGCTCACTTTGAATTTTGTTACCGAAGGTATAGTATGAACACGGCTCGTGGTGAATCTGCTTTAAAACATAATTGTGTTCTCCGTCTGAAACAAGGTAGGAATAACCGCCCTTGCCTTTTCCGAGAAGCTTAATGACGGTAAAAGCTTTTCCGTTCACACTCATAGTATCCATACGAACACCTCCGCACATATTACCGTATTATTTTATCACAGCTAAAGTTTGGGTGCAAGTTTTAAATTCTTTATGTGTAATGAACAAATGCTAAAATAAGTACATTCGATAAAATAAAAAAGCGTGGATTTATAAATTTATTTTCTCAGGCGGCAATTTATTACAAATTTGTTGTTGATTTTCTTATTAAAAAAAAGTATGATTAGGATATATAATTCTGCGCAAATGCCACAGATGTGACATTTGATGCCCGCTACAATTGAATAACAACTTTTAACACACAGGAGAAGATTTATTTGGAAAAGAAAAAATTCAGAATCAGCGGAAAGCTGATATTTAATCTCGCTGTTGTGGCAATCTCGATTTATCTGATCATCTACTTCTTTGTTTCGGAGGACGGTCTGATCGACTTGCTCAAAAAGCCTGACGGCTGCAATATGCTGATTATCCTTGCGGCTTTGCTGATTTATGATTTGAACATCCTTGTTGACGCTGTTGTCACGCTGATATATGTGCGGTCAAAGTATGAGAATTTCAGCTTTATTGAGGCTTTGAAGGTCGCATTTGTCGGAGTATTCTTCAGTGCGATTACACCGTCAAGCACAGGCGGACAGCCTATGCAGCTTTACCTTATGTCAAAAAAGAACATAAGCGTAGGCTTCGGTTCGGCTTGTATGACGCAAAAGTTCATTGTGTATCAGATAGTAATGACCGCTGTCAGCGTTATTGCTGTTATCACAAGGTTCAACTATTTCAGCGATGCTTTTACAAACATCTGGTCAACACTTTTCATTATTTTCGGATTTACCGTTCAGCTTGCAATGACGGCTTTGTTCCTGCTTGTTTCATTCAGCCACAAGGTTACAAACAAGCTCATCAATCTTATTTATAAGATTATGAAAAAGTTCAAGTTCATTAAAAATCCCGAAAAAAAGGTTGAAAGACTTCACAAAGAAGTTGATATGTTTCACGACACAAACAAACAGCTTTTTTCAAGCGCAAAACGGCTTGTTGTAATTTATGCACTTGTATTCATTCAGGTAATTTTAATTCTTTCAATCCCGTATCTCATCTATGTTTCATTTGGAATGGCTCCGATTGCAAGAGCGGCAGGTCAGCCGACACTTTCATTCTATGATTCAATCTGTATTCAGTCATTCGTGCTGTTCACGGCAAACCTTATACCGCTCCCCGGTGCATCGGGCGGTGCGGAGCTTGCATTCACAATGTACTTCGGTTCGTTCTTCAAAATCGGTGCAATAAGCAAAATCAAGCCGGCAATCCTTATGTGGAGATTCATTACATACTACGGAGCAATGCTGATTTCTGCCCCGTTCTCCTACTTTACAAAGGGTAAAAGGCGTGACGATGAAATAAAACAAATTGAAGAAGAACTTGAATCGGAAATGAAAAATAAAAAACCGGAAGAAAAAGTAACTCAGTAGTATTTTCATAAATATCTCTTTCAAAAACGGAGCAGACACAATTCAGTCTGCTCCGTTTTTTGTTGTATGACAAACCGTTAGCCATTTTTTACGGTCAATTGTTGGAAACAATTTGTAGTGGCGAACAAGGTTCGCCGCTACAGTATATCATCAAACATTCTGTTTAAGGCAGGTTTTCAGGTCATCTTCTGCGTTGCTGATTGGACGCAAGCCGAATGTTTCTGACAAATACTGCAACACATTCGGGCTTAAAAATGCAGGGAGTGTCGGGCCGAGGTAGATATTCTTTATTCCGAGGCTTAAAAGTGCCAGCAAATCGGCAACCGCCTTTTGCTCATACCACGAAATAATCAGCGACAACGGCAAGCCGTTTACATCTGTATCAAACGCATCGGCAAGTGCTACGGCAATGCAGATTGCGGAGTAAACATCATTGCACTGACCGATGTCGAGTAATCTCGGCAAGCCGTCGATGTCACCGAATTCGAGCTTGTTAAAGCGGTATTTTCCGCAAGCGAGCGTCATAATTATGCAGTCTTTCGGCACATTTTCGGCAAACTCCGTGTAGTAATTTCTGCCCGGTCTTGCACCGTCACAACCACCAATAAGGAAAAAGTGTCTGACTTTTCCGCTTTTGACGGCCTCGACAATTTTATCGGCATATGAAAGCGTAGCGTGATGACCGAATCCCACAAGAATTTCGTGCGGTTCAACATCTTCTTTAAAACCTCCGAGTTCAATTGCCTGCTGAATAATTTCGCTGAAATCTTTGTCGCCGTTTTCCTTTTTGCCGATGTGCTTAACACCCTCCCAACCGACAACATTTGTACTGTAAATTCTGTCTTTGTACGAATCTCTCGGCCGCATAAGGCAGTTTGTCGTCATAAGAATACAACCGGGGATATTGTCAAACTGCTTTTGCTGATCTTGCCATGCACCGCCGAAATTGCCGATAAGATGCGGATATTTTTTTAAACCGTCATAGCCGTGACACGGTAGCATTTCGCCGTGAGTATAAACATTTATGCCCTTGCCCTTTGACTGTTCAAGGAGCATTTCAAGGTCTTTCAAATCGTGACCCGACACAATAATAAACGGACCTTTTTTGATGTGAACATCAACCTTGTGCGGTGACGGATTGCCGTAGGTTTCAGTGTTTGCTTCATCAAGTTTTTTCATAACTTCAAGAGCATTTTCACCCGTTCTCATCGTCATTCTGATAAGCTCCTCAACCGTGAGCAAATCATCCGTTGTCGCCTCAAGTGCAGTGATGTAAAAATCGTCAACCTGATCGCTGAAATAGCCGAGTTCACGAGCCTGATGACCGTAGGCGCTTATGCCTTTGAGACCGTAAACAATTGTCTGTCTTAAAGAGCGGATGTCGGGGTCAAGCGACTTTTCGTACATAATTCCCGCAAGCGGTGCGTCTTTGAGCATTTCCGACTTTGTTTCGGGAAGATTGTAGGTTGCGTGCAAAGTATGATTTTTGATTTCGCCCACAACTTCACGAAGTTTTTCCTTGATTTGCTGAGATTCACGCAAAAGCGACACATGCACATCGGCATCAAAGTTTACATTCGTCAGCGTTGTAAAAAGGCAGTTTTCCACAAAGCGAACAATGTCCTTGTCAATGTGCTGACCTTTTTCAATAAGCACCTTGCCGTAACAGCTTATGCCCTTCAGCTGAAAGATAAGTAAATCCTGAAGATTTGCAATTTCGGGAGTTTTTCCGCAAACACCGAGCCGTGTGCAACCCTTTCCGTTCGCAGTCTGCTCACACTGATAGCAAAACATCTCATAACCCAAGTCCATATTATTACTCATAAAAATTACCTCCGAAACATTCTGCAAATATTATCTGCAAATTTTCGGAGGTTTATTCTTAATTTTGATATTCTGTTTTAAAGATTTGCAAAAACCTTTGTGCCTTTATTCTTAATCCAAAACCAAACCGGAAGGCTGATGAGGATAAAATAAAATGCTGTGCAGGCGAGGAAAATTTCAGTCGAAATTTCAATTTCAAAGCTGAGAAGAACCGGATACGCAATAGCAGGTATGCATACGGCAAGAACAGAAAGCAATAACGAAAGCATAACACTTGCACTCTGTTTTACTGCCTCAGCGGTTGTGTTCCAATCAAGCTTTGGCTTTTTCAGGTCAAACATAAGTCCGAGAAGTCCCGAGAACAACGAGAAAATTATCGGAATAAGAATTGTGATAATAATATTAACCGGTTTCATTCCGAGCATTATTGAGAGAACAACCGAGGGTACAAGTGAAACAACACCGTTTACAATAAAGTGCAGTTTCAGCTTTTGTGTAAGCACCTGCAACGGTGATACAGGAAGCGACTGCATAAGCCAAAGGTTTTTAGCTTCCATTGAAATTGATGCCGCAGAAATCGGTCCAATTGAAATCACAAAGGCAATCACAAGTGGAAGATATACTGAAATCATTTCAATCAATGTACTTGGAAATTGCTTCAGCGTATTAAGCTGGAACACCGCATAAATTGTTCCGCCTACCATAATTAACGCACTGAGTCCGCTGTTAAGCATATAGGTTGCGTTGCCTGTGAACATCATTCTTTCTTTGCGTAAAAGCGCCTTTGATGCAGAACTTACTTTCAGGGTTTTCTCCTTATACACGGCTTTCTTCGCACCTTTTTTCGCTGTTGCAAGCTTTATGAAGCTGTGAGAAAGCACCGCATAAACAACTGCAAAGAATGCAATAATTACTACAGCAACACCAAAAAGCGGCAACAAGTCGCCCGATGCGCCAAGTCCTGTGAGATAAAGCGGATATGCACTGTCCATTATATTTGCACCAATGCCAATTGAATTTGCAGCGAGTGTTTTTACAAGGTCCTCTGCCTGATAATAAAGGTAAAAATACAGTGCAAAGAAAACAAGTGAAAATGCGATTGTCACAACATTTTTATGTCTTGTCCTTGATGTTACAAATGCAATCAGCCAGCCGAGAATGCACGAAACGCTCAGGCTTAAAAGCGGAACTAAAAGCAGAATCACAATCTGACTTACTACAAGCGAAGCCGAAACAGACACATTTATTGCATAGGCCGCAAAAGCAGGGACCTGTACAAGTGCACAAAAGAGAAGATTTTGTGCATACAGTGGCAACATTCTGCAAAAGAGAATACTGCGAGGCGGAATAGGCATTGAAAGCAAAAGTTCATTATCCTTTGCCTCATAAAGCTGTGAGAGCGAAAGGAAAATACAGCCTATTGTGCTGATTACAAACGACGCACCCATAACATAGAGAAAATACAACCAACTGAATCCCGATGTTGCAAGCATAGGTGCCATCATGCTGAACATATTGTAGAACATAAATGCAAATACAACACCGACAAAAGCGAGAAGAGCAAGATAAACAGCCGGTGAGTTAAACGAACTTTTTTTGCCGTTCTTTTTCTTGTTTGACGAATTTGCGGTGTACCGTGCAAGTGCCTTTTGAAATTGGAGTTTAATTAAGGTTTTAAGCATCTTTCTCCTCCAGTTCAAGGAATACATCTTCAAGCGAATCATCGCCCTTGACCTCATCCATTGTACCCGACTTGATAAGTTTGCCGCTTTTGATGATAGCAACCTTGTCGCAAAGCTTTTCGGCAACTTCAAGCACATGGGTTGAGAAGAAAATTGCACCGCCGTTATCGCACATCTCTCTCATCAAAGTTTTGAGAAGGTGGGATGATTTTGGATCAAGACCTACAAACGGTTCATCCATAATGATAAGCTTTGGGTTATGTATGAGTGCGGAAACAATTGCAAGTTTTTGTTTCATACCGTGAGAATAGCTGTCAATTGTCTGAGCAAGTGCATTTTTAATTTCAAACATTTCAGCATATTTACTGATTCTTGCCTGACGGTCAGACTGGCTGATTCCGAAAATATCGGCAATAAAATTGAGGTACTTAATACCTGTCATAAACTCATACAAATCGGGATTGTCGGGAATGTAAGCCATTTTGCGCTTACATTCGAGAGGTTTTTCTTTTACCGACACACCGTCAACATAGATTTCGCCCTCGTCAAAGTTGAGAATTCCACAGCAGGATTTGATTGTTGTTGTCTTACCTGCACCGTTGTGTCCGATAAAACCGTAAATCTCGCCTTTTTGAATATGAAGTGACAAATTGTCAACAGCCTTTTTGTCACCGTATTTTTTAGTTAAATGTTCTATTCTGAGCATAAGCGCTCCTCCTATAGCCAAATAAATTAAGCAAATTATACTCCACAAAATATTCTTGTGTCAATATGTTATAAAAATTCAACAAGTTTGAATTACAAACCAATAAATCTGCGAAATTTGGATAACAGAAACCATTTTTGATGAAATGTAAAATCTATTGAAATATTTTGCATTACGAATCATCTTGAATATGTGCAGGAATGATTTATAATATTAGTACAGATTATTTTTTGGAGGTTCATCTTGGCAAAGTTCAAAAGAAAATATACACTCGGGGAAGAAATTTTCAACTCTGTATCACACGGAATCGGTGCAGGTCTGTCGATTGCGGGAACGGTTGTGCTTATCGTTACGGCGGCAATCCACACAAATGCGTGGGGTGCTGTCAGCTCTTGCATTTACGGTGCATCGCTCATCATACTCTACACAATGTCAACTCTGTATCATTCTTTCACAAATGAAAAGGTAAAAGCATTTTTCCGAATAATGGATCACAACACAATTTTTCTGCTGATTGCAGGAACATACACACCGATTACTCTTTACTACCTCAATGGTGTGACAGGTTGGATTCTGTTCGGAATTGTGTGGGCATCGGCAATTTTCGGAATAGTTATGAACTCAATCAACCTTGAAAAAGCAAGGATTCCGTCAATATTCTGCTACATAGGAATGGGTTGGGTAATAATCTTTGCAATAAAACCGCTTATGGAACATATGCCGTCAATTTCGGGAATCTTCCTCATAATAGGCGGAGTATTCTACACGGTGGGGATTATATTTTACGCAATTAAAAAGGTAAAATATTTTCACTCAATATGGCACTTATTCACGGTTGCGGGAAGTGTGTTTCACTACTTTGCAATTCTTCTCGGATTTTTTCGTATTTAATGAAATCGAAAGCTGACCGCATAAAAATCCGCAGGTAAATCTTTCACACGCAAAAAATGGGTTGCAGAAAAACCTTTCGTTTTTCTGCAACCCTAAATTTTATAAAAAGATTTGCTTAGTTTACGGGAACGCCTACGGAAACCTCTCTTACAGACAGAGCTTCCTTTGGAAGTGTGTACTTCTGCTTGTAAGCCTTGTAATCTGCGTTGTACTGAATATCATCGGAATTTTTGAGTTCGTGAAGATATTCGTGTGCATCGTAGCCGTTGCGATTGATTTCAATAACACCGATTGCAATGTTTGAGCAATGGTCGGAAACTCTCTCAATATTTGTGATAAGGTCAGAGAATACAAAGCCGAGTTCGATTGTACAGGTACCGTTAGTAAGACGCTTAACATGGGCGTCTTTAAGCTTGTCACGCAGACGGTCGATAACCTGTTCAAGCGGTTCAACCTTTGAGGCAAGTGCAAGATCATTATCAACAAAAGCAACAGTAGCGTTGTTGATAATTTCACGAAGTGCGTCAATCATAACGGCAAGACCTGCTTTCGCCTCTTTTGAGAACGAAATATTCTTTTCGTGAATTTCCTGAGCAACCTTTACAATGCTTACCGCATGATCGCTGATACGCTCAAAATCACCGATTGTGTGAAGAATGAGCTGAATAGTTTTATTGTCGTCAGCCGAAGGCTGTTTGGAACTGAGCTTTACAAGATAGGTTGAAATAACATCCTCGTAGGAATCAATCATATCTTCGTTTTCATGAATTGTTTCCGCAACCTTTTCGTCATAATGGTCAACAAGTTCAAGTGCGCCGAGGAGCGTACCCTCAGAAAGACGAGCCATTTTTTCAGCAAGTGACTTTGCACGCTCTGTTGCAACAGAGGGAGTGTTGAGAAAACGCTCATCGAGGAACGGAACATCCGAATCCTCGTCCTTGTCCTTGATTGTAAGGCAGGCAAGCTTTTCAAGATACTTGTTGAACGGAAGAAGAATTGCAGTTGCAAGCAAATTGAATGCTGTGTGGATAACCGCAATGTTCTCGGGACCTACGATATCATTAAGGAAACCGTAGTTGATAAAGAGGTTAGAACCGTAGAACAATGCACAAATTACGAGTGTGCCGATAATATTGAAGTAAAGATGTACAAATGCGGCACGCTTTGCGTTTTTCTTTGCACCGATACAGGAAATAAGTGCGGTTACGCAAGTGCCTATATTCTGTCCCATAACAATTGGGATTGCCATTGAATAGCTGATTGCGCCTGTTTTGGACAATGCCTGCAAAATACCGACAGAGGCGCTTGAGCTTTGTATAATTGCGGTCAGCAATGCGCCGGCAAGAATACCGAATACAGGGTTGTTAAAGAGTGTGAGGAAGCCCGTGAATGTCGGATCATCCGAAAGCGGTTCAACAGCCGCACTCATCTGATCCATACCAACCATAAGAATACCGAATCCGAGGAAAATTGTGCCGAGATGCTTCTTCTTTTCCGAATTGCAGAACATAAGAAGAATAATTCCTACAAAGGCAAACACGGCAGAGAAAGACGACGGCTTTAAAAGCTGCATAACCAAACTGTCGCCCTCAATACCCGAAAGGCTGAGAATCCAAGAAGTGATTGTTGTGCCGACATTGGCACCCATAATAATACCGATTGCCTGGCGGAGTTTCATAATTCCCGAGTTTACAAAGCCGACAACCATAACGGTTGTTGCCGAAGAGGACTGAATCACCGCAGTAACAGCCGCACCGAGAATGAATCCTTTAATGGTGCTGTTAGTCATTTTTTCCAAAGTTTTTTCAAGCTTACCACCGGAAAGGCTCTCAAGACCGTCGCCCATTGAATTCATACCGAACAAAAAGAGCGCCAGACCGCAGAGCAGTTGTAAAACCATAAACAAATCCATAAATACATACTCTCCTTTATCATCAATAATATTAAACTAAAGTCATAGGATTGTCAATGAATTGTAAAGAATTTGTAAAGTCTGAAAGCTTGGTAATTATCTTTGAAATTTGTCGAAACACGGCATTTTTTATGTAAGATTCGTGAAATTGTATTGTTTGAGCAATAAAAAAGCGGCACTGCACAATATAGTATGCACAGCACCGCTTGAAATTTATTTTCTCTGCAAAAGATTGTAAAAATATTCACATCAGAACCTTGCGGTAAATGTTGTTCCCTGTTCACTGCTTTCAAGAGAAATCTCTCCGCCGTGTCTTTCGGTAATGTGCTTGACAATTGCAAGTCCAAGACCCGTGCCGCCTGTTTCCTTTGAACGGCTCTTGTCAACACGGTAAAAGCGTTCAAACACACGCTTGTGGTGCTTTTCGGGGATACCAATTCCCGTGTCGGCAACTTTAACAAACGGATGTTCATTGTCATCGCCTGTTATGATTTTTACCGAACCGTTTTCACGATTATAACGGATTGCATTGTCACAAAGATTGTAGATAAGTTCGTAAATCTGATTACGGTTTCCGTTTATGACGGCAGTTTTTGTATCAACAGTAATTGTAATTCCGTGCTTTTCGGCATTTGAACGGAGATCCTCGGCAACCTCGGATGCCACCCCTGCAAGGTCAACAGGGGCAAATTCTTCATCGCTGAATTTTTCGTCAAGCTGTGAAAGCTCCATGATATCGCTTATAAGAGAGAGAAGTCTGCCCGATTCCTTGTGAATTTTATTTGCAAAATTCGGGATATCATCGGGCTTTACAAGACCGCTTGCAATGATTTCTGCATAGCCCGAAATTGAAGTCAACGGAGTTTTCAGCTCGTGAGTTACATTTGCCGTGAATTCACGACGCATCTTTTCAGCCTTTTTCTTAGCCGAAACATCAATAATAAGACAGATTGCACCGTTTTTTTCGCCGTTAGAATAAACAGGATTGGTGATAATCTGCAATGCTCTCCCTTTTACGGTTGTGTCGCCGTTTTTACTTTCGCCCGAAAGAGCCTTGTCAACGCAATCGTTAAGAACCTCGTTGCGTGAAAACGCAATCAAAGTCTTATCGATAACACCGTCATCATCAGCGCCGAGAAGCTTTGACGCCGAATAATTGCTCATAAGCACCTTTTTGTCAACATCAATAAGAATAAAGCCCTCCGCCATATTTTCGATAAGCGTTGAAATTTTATCCTTTTCAAACTGCAGTCTGCGCATCTGACGCTTGATTTGTCTTTGCTGGCTTGCAATTTTCTGTGAGAGCGGCAAAAGCTCATCATACGGCGAACCGTTGCCGTTGTCCGCCATTTCCTTAATCGGTTCAATGATTTTCTTTGTGGAGCGCTTTGCCAGAATTGTGCATACGACAAATACACCTATCATAATTATAAGAATTGACGGAATAACAAAAAGAAAAATTCCGTAAATGCTGTCAATTGTCTTTGCAACACGGATTACAGAACCGTCTGCGGTTTTTTCTGCATAGTAGTATGTTATTTTATTCAAAGT
>ULPG01002658.1_pt1 | contig 14347 bp, 10 predicted proteins | sample 1953321 | NCBI WGS metagenome assembly ULPG01 (sample SAMEA4835624, study PRJEB28245) | human gut metagenome | biome: gut microbiome; material: fecal sample | place: Denmark | collected 2008 | reverse complement strand
TCCTGCCCAGTCGGAATTGAACTGGCTGCGGAAATCTTCGTTGGTGTTGAAAGTCACGTTGTTCTCAAACACGGCTTTCAGGAAGTTCAAGAACGTGCTTTTGCCTGTGTTGCGTTCTTCTGAAACGAGCAGGACAATGGGCAGCTTCTGTGTCGGGTGTAGATACAGTAGTTGCATATAGTCCATGCCCAGCTCGTATTGTTCTCCGAAGATGTGCCGCATCAAGGATTGGATGTGGGAGAAGTCCCCCTGCTGCGGTTTATGCTTTATAGGCTCGTAAAGGTTCAGAAATCCCTCAATCTCCTTTTGGTAGTTCAAATGGTTGGGAACGGTGCAAAAGCCGTCATACTTGGGGACGGTGGCAAGATAGTTCTTTCCATAGTCCTGCCGTAATGTGCTGTTGTTCCATACGACACGTTTCTTTTCATAACCGCCATTAGCGCATGGCTGATTGACCACCTTGTACAAAGTTGTTCCTACGCGCATATATTCTTCCTCCTTCATAGGCTTAGATTAAAGGGTTGTGTTCACCTAAGATTCTCTGAATGTCGGATTGGCGGTATCTGACCTTGTTTCCAACCTTTACAGGCTTCAGATAGTTTTTCTTAGACCAGTGCCAGAGTGTGGTATCACAAACACCGCACATCTTTTTCACTTCCTCTTTGGTTAGATACTTCTCCTTTCTTGCTTCCGCAATGGCGGTAGAAAGTTCATGCTTCGCACGGCTGATTAACTGGTTGGAGAATAATAGCAAATCTTCTCCTGTTACTTCCAACTTGATGTTGCCGTTTCCGTTTTGGATAATTGCCAATATGTCTGTCATAGGCTTCTTGAAACTGCCGGTTGTAAGACTTCCCGTTTCGGCAGTATTATAAACGAAAAGCCACTACCCCGATTAGGATAGTGGCGCAAATATATAATGAAAATCAATCGTAAAACAATGATATTCAATTCGTTAAATTCGTAAAAACGAAAAGCGAATTAAACGAACTTCAATTGGATAGATAGGCTTTCAATTCCTCGATGGCTTCATGGTCTTCACCAATGTCTTTTACCAGTTTCTTGCTGTTTCCAAACGGAGAAGTGAGATTTCTGTATGCTTTCTGGACGCCTCTTTCGTGGACGATTTCTTGTTCCTTGAACTGCTCGTACAGTGCGTTTCTGAAAGTCTTGATGGGACACTTCCGCATGAATCGGTATTCCACCAGTGCGATAAACAGTCGTGCTATATCTGTTTCCGTAGCATGGGTTTTCAATCGTGTGCCAATTCTTTCAATCAGTATGTCATGCCTTTCTATCAGAAGTTCTGGCAACGTGCGTGTGTCGGCTTTGCGTCCTGCGGTCTTTGGCTGTTCTTCCTGCAACATATCTGTTTCTTTCTCGTCCATGTCTTCATCTTCTTCTATTGCCCATTCCACAAGAGAGTTTTCCTCAATGGCTTTCTGTTGCTTCCTGAATACTTGCCAGTCCTCTTTGGTTCTCATGCCATTGGTGATGCTTTTTCTGATAATGAATTTGACCATGCCGGAAACAAGCCATTTGTATAAGGTGGGAATATCCTTTCTTTTGCTCAGTTCCTCACCCTGTTCCACCATGCACTCATAGCTTCGTCCGTAATAGAGCCATGCAAGCATGGCAGGGACAATGCTTCTCTTGTTCGGGGTATGAAACTCATTCACTATTTTCTCGGCAAGGTCTGATTGTAAAAGAACATTTTCCAGTTCCTCGAAATCAGGGTTTCTATCATCGCCTATTCTCTTGCGTGCTGCTTCTTTATATTTTGGAACAAGCCTTACAGCCGTATTGAAAATATTGAAGAACCCTTTGAACTTCTTGTCGTTCATTTCTTCTACAAAATCAGCATATTCATCCGGATGGCTGTCGAGCCATTCCTTTATCAGTCTTTTGAAATTATCATATTCCTGTTGTCCCATACAAGTTTTAATCTAATAGTTTTACAAGGTCTTTCTTCATTTCTTCGTCAATATCCCTGTATCGTCTGAAAGCTTTACTTCCCTCCTTGTGTCCCGACAGTGCGGAAACGAGGTTCGGGTCTTTCACTTTTTTATAGATATTGCCGATAAAAGTACGTCTTGCCAAGTGGCTGCTTGCCACTTCATAAATCGGTCGTTTGATTTCGTTGTGCGTCAACGGATCTAAGATTGTTACGATGCGGTCAACTCCAGCCAACTTGAATATCTTTTTTATGGCGTCATTGTACTTTTGTTCGGATATGAACGGCAATAGTTTCCCCTCATATTCTTTGTAGCGTTCAAGGATTTCTTTCGCTTTGTCGTTAAGTGGAACACGTACCGTAACCGGATTCCCCTCTTTGGTTTTCTTGGGAATATACTCTATGGCTTCATTGACCACATTTAGTTTTGTCATTCGGTACAAGTCGCTCACTCTGCATCCTATCAGTGTCTGAAATATGAATATATCTCTCTGTATTGCCAGTTGTGGGGTAGCTGAAAGGTCGGCATTGAAAATTCTATCTCTCTCTTCAAGTGTTATATAATAAGGTGTACCGTATGTACATTCTTCTATCGGGAATTTGTCGAAAGGTCTGTTTGTGGTACGCTTGTTATCGAAGCACCACAGGAAGAATGTACGTATTCTTGAAAAACAGTCTATCAGCGTGTTCTTGCTTCTGGGCTGTGGTGTCCTCTTTTCGGGAATGGCTTCATAAATGCTCGGGTAAAGTTCATAGTACTGGTATTCGTTCTGAAAGAAATCCCACATATTCCGAAGCGTGTCAGGTGTTACCAAATCCACGTCAAAGATAAAGCCCTTTTGTCCTCTCTTTGTAGCCCTTACATATAGTTCATAACGCAGTAAGGCTCTTTTGACAACCCGGAAATTTTTCTTTCGTACTTCCGACAAAGGGTGCTTGTTTAGAAATTCATCGAATAGTTCTCCAATGGTAGGCTTGATAACCACTTCCTCCGGCAAAAAATATTTTTCAGGATGGTAAAATTTATCAAGTGTTGTTTTTAGCCATTCTTTGTCTATTGCTTCCTTTTCTTGTTGATATACCTTCTCGATATAGGTTTTCAACTGGCGTATCTCTTCATTTATATGGGTACGCATTTCTTCATTGCAGACAGCTTTCGTTTTTACACATTCGTCTTTATCATCCCATAGATTGGGATTGATGGCTAACTGAGTAGGAGCAACGGAGTCTAACTGCCTTCCGTTTCTAAAACGGACATAGATTGTAGCCATGGATTCTGTATCATATCGTTTGGCTGCTTTTTTAATGATAAAGGTTACTTTCATAGACTTTCAGGTTGAATTTTACTCTGCTGCAAATATAGATATTTTCCCCACATTTTCCCCACATCTGCTAAATATTTTGCAATTCGATTAACTTGGATTAAAATTTAATAGGATTGTAATATGTTGAAATACAGTGTAATTGTGGCGTTTTTCCGCATTTTTCTTTTTCCCCACATTTTCCCCACTTTAATTATTTCAAATGCGGGTCTGGGTACGAAATAAAGAAGCGGGGAAAGTTTTAATGCTTTTCCCGCTTTCTTTTTATACTTATCTTTTATGCCCTTTGCTCATGGGAACAGATATCTGGCAAGAGATAGAAGTACTGAATCAAGAATTTGTGAGGCTTGGTATCAGTCAGTCGGTAGACTATGAAAAGTACTACCTCTATTCGCTTATTACCCATTCTACTGCTATTGAGGGCTCTACACTTACCGAATTGGATACCCAGTTGCTTTTTGATGAGGGGGTAACAGCCAAAGGAAAGCCGTTGGTCTATCATCTGATGAATGAGGATTTGAAGAAGGCATACGAACTCGCCAAAGAAGAAAGTGCACAAAATGCGGAAATTACGCCTGTTTTCTTACAAAAATTGAATGCTGCTCTAATGCGTACTACTGGGAGTGTATATAATGTAATGGGCGGTTCTTTTGATTCTTCTAAAGGTGAATTTCGTTTGTGCGGCGTTACTGCTGGGGTGGGCGGGTGTTCTTATATGAGCTATCCTAAAGTTCCCGCTAAAGTAGAAGAACTTTGTTCTATATTGAGAGAAAAGCAAAAGAATATGGAAACATTTCGGGAACGATATGAATTGAGTTTCAATGCTCATCTCAATTTGGTAACCGTTCATCCGTGGGTAGATGGCAATGGGAGAACGGCTCGTTTGTTGATGAACTATATCCAGTTCTGCCATCATCTTTTTCCGACGAAAATCTTTAAAGAAGATAGGGGCGACTATATTCTTTCTTTGCGGCAGTCGCAAGAAGATGAGAACAGTCAGCCTTTCTTGGACTTTATGGCAGCGCAGCTGAAAAAATCATTTGCGTCAGAGATTGAGAAATACAATACTGGACGTAAAAAAGGTTTTAATCTCATGTTTTGAAAAGCGACGATTCCTTCCTGATAAGCTCATATAGGCATTAGCTGATTGTGCTGTATCATCCTTTTGTATTGGGTTATTCTCAAAATATTCTCTTCTCGGCATTAAATACAAAATAATGGGTGTAAAATGCAAATTTATTTCGTAGATACTGTTTTCGCATTTATTTTTTTCTAAATTTGCAGTAGCTGGAATCTTATCTAACTATTTAATTATTAAATGTTTGCCAATTATGACAAAACATGTTCCTCTTTTTTTACCTCTCGGAAGTATTCGGTTACTGACGATATTCTTCTCTTTTTGTATAATCTTTGTTCATCCGGCATTGGCTGACAAAATGGCTGAAAGCCCCGAACTTTTCGATACTGCTTTCACCTTGCAGGAAAGGCTTGATATTCCCGACGGGTTTGTTCAAAGAGAGATGGTCTATATTTCCATTCTTTTAGGTACATTGGTGCTGTGCCTCTTCTTTTTCTTCATGCAGAGGCGGATGAAGAAATTGAGGGAAAGGGACCGGGAGAGGTATCTGCAACTGTTGGAAGGCATTCTTGATAATCTTCCCATTGCGGCAAAAGTGAAGGATGTGAATGATGGGATGCGCTATACTTTTTGGAATAAAAAGGCAGAGGAACTCTTTGAATGTTCGGCCAGAGAGGCTATAGGCAAGACGGATTTTGAAACAATGCCAGAGGCTGCGGCTTTAATTAGGAAGGAGGATGAAGAGTTGGTCAAGACGGGGATTCCACAAGAAGGTATACGACGTTTTTTTACCAAGAAGAACGAGGAGCGGTTTACCTTCCAGAACAATAATTTTATAAAGCTTTCTGATGGTCGCAAGTGGATTGTTTATACTGCTTGGGACATTACTGATTTGAAAATCATGGAGCGCAAGCTACGTCTGGCCAAAGAGGAGGCTGAGGAGTCCAACCGGATAAAATCGGCTTTCCTGGCCAATATGAGTCATGAGATACGTACTCCGCTCAATGCAATAGTTGGTTTTTCGAGTATTTTGGCCACGGAAGTGTCTGAGGAAGAACGGGTGGAGTATCTCGATATTATAGAGCGGAATAATGAACTGCTGTTGCAGCTCATCAATGACATTCTGGATTTGTCGAAGATAGAAGCCGGTACATTGGAGTATGTCTATGCTAACGTGGATATCAATAAAATGGTGTCCGAGATAGAGCAGGCTACAAGTATCAGGCTGACCAATAAAGACGTGCGTCTGGTCACGGTTACGCCATTGCCCGGTTTGCTGCTGTATACCGATCAGCGCAGAATTACTCAGGTATTCAATAACTTCATCAGTAATGCGCTGAAGTTTACTGCTGCCGGTAGCATTACCATTGGTTACGGAATGCCCGAAAATAGCTATATCCGTTTTTATGTCACCGATACCGGGACGGGGATATCATCTGAGAATGCGCAGGGGATTTTTAACCGCTTTGTGAAGCTGGATTCCTTTAAGCAAGGTACCGGACTGGGACTGGCCATTTCGCAAAACATTGTGAAGGAACTGAAAGGAGAGATAGGGGTGGAGTCACAGTTGAGCAAGGGCTCCACTTTCTGGTTCACGTTGCCTTTTTATAAGATGGACGCGCACCGTTCTATCTTTCCTTGATGCTGCAAGCTCAATCCAATGAAGGGACATCGATTGTCTGGCTTTCCTCGTTCCAGTTGTCAAGGGTGAATTCTCCGGATGATTCTTCGGAAAAGATGTCTCCCAGAGTGAGGGTCAGGGTCAGTTTGGAGTTTGCTTCCAAAGGTCCGTTCAATGTTTGCTTGAAACTTTTCACGTTTCCATTTTTCAGTATGATGCTCATCTGGAATTCCGGTTTCCCGAAAGAAGGGAAGAGCATGACGGTGGCGTTGCTCATTTGTGTACCGTCGACGGAACGGACCAGAGGGAAGGCTACTGTGCGTGGGCTTCCTTGAGGAGCGGCGGTGTAGAAATTCAGTTCTCCAGCAATATTGGTGATGCGCACCACCATGCTGTCGATGCTCGAACTGAGGATGCCGTTGTTCTTGTCCTTGATGATTACTTTCAGTCCGGTCACTACCCGTTTGAGGGATGCTTTCAGGTCCTCACTTCCAATGTTGGCAGGCTGGACGGCGTGTACCAGGTCGAATACCGGATAATAGGTTGTGTCCGCTTCCATTTTGAATAGGGAGAAGTGTTGCCGGGACATGTCTTCGCCTAAGATGTAGACCGGGTCCCTCATGAGAGGATGTGCATAAATCGGCTCCTCGTATTTAGGGGTTCCCCAATAAATCATGTTATAGAGACCTGCGGGTAAGGATAACTCTCGATTGACGCCATCGTTATAGAAAGCTCCGTCTTTAACTTGGTAGTAACCGTAAAAAGGTGTCAGCTTCCGGTTTATGTAGTTTCCATAATAAATAGAGGTGCCCGCCTTGCAGGGCATGATGGTCAGTATGCCGGTCAGCGGGCTTTGTCCGCTTTCTGTGGACACGTCCATCAAAAGTCGTGGTGATACCAACTCACTGCTTTTTTCTATCTGGGGCGGATTGTCATCGGCGCAGCTTGCCACGATTGCGGCAAGTACTGCAAATACTACTAATTTTTTCATTATCTGTTAAGCTTTAGGTTGTTCTTCCTTGAGAACGTTTTTAGAAAGAAATGGTTCTTTGTACTCCGGAGAAAGTATATTGGGGATGGAAAAGTGAGGTGAAACCAATTCCGGTATTGAGGGGAATGGGAAGAATAGCCCCTCTTCAAAAGGCTTAGAGAAGGGACGGAAAACAAATTATACCTTTTTTAGTAACATTTTAGAAGCCTTGATTAACGAAATCATATACTCTTCGTAACAATTTCTCGACATTCTTTTCTTGTTCCTCCATACATTTGCATCCGAGTTCTTTGGTATTAATTGAAGAACACAATGAATCTTTGATATTAACCATTAAATAATGTACAATGAGAAAAACATTCTTGGAAAAGTGCATAAATCTGCGTTTATGCCGTGTTGCATTGGTACTTTTGTTTCTTGTACCTGCAATCAGTAGCCTGCAGGCTAATCCTTCTCAAAACAAGACCATTTCGGGTGTTGTGACATCGGCTACGGATAGTGAGCCGTTGATAGGTGTCAGCGTGCAGGTGAGAGAAACCGCTACGGGTGGAATTACCGACATTGATGGCCGGTATTCGGTAAGTGCCCAACAAGGACAGACACTGGTGTTTTCTTACATCGGTTATCAATCACAGGAAATCAAGGTAGGTACTTCTTCCGTCATCAATGTGGTGCTGAAGGAGGACACGGAAATGTTGGATGAAGTGGTTGTAGTGGGCTATGGTGTCCAGAAGAAGAAATTGGTGACGGGTGCCACTGTTCAGGTGAAGGGTGACGAAATAGCCAAGATGAATACAACCAATCCCTTGCAGGCTATGCAGGGACAGACACCGGGTGTAAGTATTGCTTCGACTTCCGGTCAACCGGGTGCTGACATGAAAGTGAGTATCCGTGGTCTTGGTACCGTGGGAAATAGTGCTCCTCTTTATCTGATTGATGGTGTGGGTGGTGATATTTCTACTTTGAATCCTGCCGATATTGAAAGTATAGATGTACTGAAAGATGCGGCTAGTGCGGCTATCTACGGTTCGGCCGGTGCTAATGGTGTAGTGCTTATTACTACCAAGCAAGGGCGCGAAGGTAAAGCGCAGATTAGTTTCGATGCTTATTATGGAATACAGAATGTAGCTCGTAAGGCTAATATGCTGAATGCAAAAGAGTATATGGCCATTATGGATGAGCAGGCTTTGAATAGCGGACTTTCGGCTTACGATTGGAGCCAATACCAGTCTATTTACGATGCCAATGGCAATGTGTATGATACGGATTGGGTAGATACTATGTTCAAAGATAATGCCACAACGGAGAGCTATACGCTGGGTGTCACTGGTGGAAGCGCAACTTCCACTTATGCCCTTTCGTTAGGATATATGAGTCAGGAAGGTATTGTCGGCGGTTCGGATGTGTCTAACTATTCGCGTTACAATTTCCGTGTGAACAGCGAGCACAAACTTTTCAAGGATATTTTGAAAGTGGGCGAGCAGGTGAGTTTTGTATATAAGATGAATAACGGTATCAGTGTAGGCAACCAATATAATAATACCTTACGCGGTGCATTCGGAACATCGCCTATCGCTCCTGTCTATAGCGATAATAATCTTTATGATTCGCCTTACAATGACACCAGTACCAGTGACTGGAATAAAGGTGATGGAAACCCTTATGGTTTAATGATGACCGACAGCAACAATGAGAACAAAACGGCTACTTTTTCCGGTAATGTTTATGCTGAATTGCAGCCTGTCAAGAATTTGAAGATAAAGTCTGTATTCGGTGTGGTTTATGGTTCCAGCGAATACCGTAGTTTCAAGCCTCTCTACAAGTTCAGCCAATATATATATAATGAAGAACGTACTACCGTATCTCAAAATGCCAATCACTCTTTGGGTATGACATGGACCAATACGGCTTCTTATGACTGGACTATGGGAGAACATTCGTTCAACGCCTTGCTGGGTATGGAAGCCTATCGTTACGAGGGCACTTATATCGAAGCTAAAAATGGTATGCTGAAAGAAGGTTTTGATGATTGGGAGCATGCTTTTGTGGGCAACGGAACGGCCTCCGATTCGACCAACGGCTTGGGTGCCAGTGGCAATCCGCATACCGAGAGCCGCAAGGTGTCCTATTTCGGCCGATTGGGTTGGAACTGGAAAGAAACTTATATGGTCAATGCTACTTTGCGTGCAGACGGTTCGAGCAACTTTGCCAAAGGCAACCGTTTTGGTTACTTCCCTTCGGTATCGGCAGGATGGACCATTACTAACGAAAAATTCATGGAAAGTACGCAAAACTGGCTCGACTTCCTGAAAATACGTGCCAGCTGGGGACAAGTGGGTAATGCCAACATTGACGCATTCCAATATCTGGCTCCTATCAAGAGTACCAATACACACTATCTTTTCGGCAGCGGTTACGGCGACTCGGATGCTGCGGCACAGCTCGGAACCAACTGGGGAGCTTACCCTAGTCGTCTGGCTAATGCTGACATCAAGTGGGAGACTTCACAGCAGACCAATATCGGTCTTGATGCCCGATTCCTCAACAGTCGCCTGGGTGTTAATTTCGATTTCTACATTAAAGATACTAAAGACTGGCTCGTGGTGGCTCCTATTCTTGCTACTGCCGGAGCAGGTGCTCCTTATATTAATGGCGGTGGAGTGAAAAACACCGGTGTGGAACTCAATCTTACTTGGAATGACCAAATAGGCAAAGACTTTAGTTACAATATCGGTATCAACGGTGCCTACAATAAGAATAAGGTCGGAGAGATTCCTAACGACGATGGTATCATTCATGGCTCTACCAACCAGTTGTATGACAATACTCCTGAATTCTATCGTGCCGAGAATGGTAAGCCTATCGGTTATTTCTATGGTTTCAAGACAGCAGGCATATTCCAAAACAATCAAGAAATAGAGGATTGGATTAAGGCTGGTAACGGTGTGCTGCAAGCTGACGTACAACCAGGTGACGTGAAGTTTGTGGACATCAACCATGACGGACGGGTGAACGAGCTTGACAAGACCGATCTTGGTAACGGTATTCCTGATTTCACTATGGGCTTCAATCTCGGTTTCAACTGGAAAGGACTTGATTTCTCTGTAGTGGCCAACGGTGCTTTCGGACAGCAGATTGTCCAGAGCTATCGTAACCATACCTCCAAGCAAGCCAATTATACTACTGCAATTTTAGGACGTTGGACAGGAGAGGGAACCAGCAATCGCATACCTCGTGTCACAGACCAGAATCTCAACTGGCAGTTCTCCGACCTCTACGTGCAGGATGGTGATTACCTGCGAATCAGTAACATTACTTTGGGCTACGACTTTGCCAAGCTACTGAGATGTAAGGTCATCAGCCAGTGCCGTATCTATGCTCAGGTACAGAATGCGTTCACATTTACCAAATATGACGGCATGGATCCGGAAATAGGTTATGGTCCCGAAGGAGATAACGGACAAGGTTGGGTATCGGGCGTTGATTTAGGTTATTACCCCCGTCCCCGTACCGTATTGTTTGGTGTTAACTTGAAATTTTAAAATATAGACTGATATGAAGAAAAACAAAAATATATTTATGGCAAGTGTCCTGCTCCTGAGTTTGGGACTGGCTTCGTGTACCGACAGTTTTCTCGATGTTACGTCGAAGACTGAATCTTCAACCGGTACATTCTATAAGACTGAAAAAGATGCTTATCGTGCTCTGATAGGTTGTTATGATGGTTGGCGCCAGACTTCATCAGCCATGATGGTAGGGTTTTATATGGCTTCCGAGGTGATGAGTGCCGAGTGTTTTGGCGCTACCGGAAATGCCGATGGACGTGGCTATCAGGCCATTGACCGTTTTGACATCTCCCAATCGCCGGCTGACCTCAACCTATACGAAGGTGACTGGAAAAATTATTATGCGGGCGTCTATCGTTGCAACGAGCTGATAGCTCATGAAGAGCAGATTGTATGGAATGAATCGGATAGCAAACGTGGTATCTATATGGGCGAATGTCGTACGTTGCGTGCATTGCTTTATCTGGATATGGTTCGTTTATGGGGGAATATCCCACTCTTTCTGGAACCGGTAAACGAAAATCGCGCTCCTTCACCTGCCAAAGAGGTGTTCAGTGCCATATTTACTGACTTAAAATATGCTATCGAGAATATTCCCGGTGACGCTTATCCCAAGGCCGACTATACCAAGAACGACGGACATATTACAAAATATGCCGCCGAGGCTTTGCTGGCACGTGCCTATCTTTTCTATACCGGATATTACGGTGAAGAACCTGTAGAGGTGACTCGTGCCGAAGCTTTGGCTGCTGTAGAAGACGTAATCGCTTCAGGAGAATATGGTTTGGTACCGCAATTCAAGAATTTATGGCCGGCTTCTTCTGCAAAAGTGGCCGAAAAAGGAGACTATGAAACTTTGAAGGGTACATATGCCGGTGATGGAAACAAGGAAACCATTCTTGCGTTGAAATTTACCGCTACTCAGGATTATAACGGGAATAATGACTCCAACCATTGGCAGGTGATGTTGGGTATGCGCCAGCTTAATGCTGCTCCCTATTGCAAGGGATGGGGCGCATTGACGGTAAATCCTGATTTTGTGGAAGCGTTTCCCACTGGTGACCTCCGCCGTTCGGCTTCTATCATTGATTTGGTAGGGGAAGGAATCACCGGTTCGGCCGACTTTACCACCAGTTTTAATGACTGGCGTGAATATACCGGCTATGCTGTGAAGAAGTATGCTCCCCTTTGCTATGCCGATGGAAGCCATGCCGGTAAGCAGGATGGTAGCGGTGACTTCCAGACACAGAACCGCCAAGACTACGTTATTATCCGTTATGCCGACGTATTGTTGATGGCCGCAGAACTGGGTAGCCCCAATGCGCAAACTTATTTCGACCAAGTGCGTAAGCGTGCTTATCAGGTTGATGACAACGAAACAGTATCGGCCAACTATCAAGCTAAGAGTGTGTCTCAACAAGCTATTATGGAAGAACGTCGTCTTGAATTTGCTTTTGAAAGCATTAATTATTGGGATCTCCTGCGTCAAGGTATCGACGTGGCAGCCGAGAAGCTCGCCTTGAATGGTGTCAAGGTGAAGAGTGGAGGCACTGATGACGCGGTAACCATACGAGCCGACCGTGTGAAAGCCACCAAAGGCTTGAGCCAGATTCCTTATAATCAAATTAACCTTTCGCAGAGTGTACTTGTGCAGAATCCCGGATGGTGATGGTGAGTACCATTAATAGAGTAAATAAAAAAATAAAAAAACAATAAGATATGAGACTTAAATCATTCTTTTCCATATTGGCAGGAGCGGCTTTGATATTTTCCGCTTGCTCGCCCGAAGAGTACGAGATGGGGGCAAAAACCTATGTTTCCGATGATTTGGTGGAAGGTATCGCCTATACGGTGACTCCTGATGCCAATGATCCTAATACGATTCATCTGACTTCGCTCATCAAGGGAGCCACTCCCTTGTGGGTCACTCCAAGCGGTCCTTCTCAAAAGACCACTCTTGACTTGGCACTTCCTTTTGCCGGAGAATATAGCGTGACTTTCGGCGCTTCCACACCGGCAGGTCCGGTATATGGCGAACCATATACCTTCAAGGTAGAGACCAATAACTTTGCCATGCTCGAAGACCCTATCTGGGCTAACCTTGCAGGTGGAGTGGGCAAGAGCCGTAAGTGGGTTCCCATTGACAAGAACTTTGGTATTGGCCGTTGTTCGGGACCGGTGATGTACATGAGCCACACTGATGTGAAAAATGATGGAAGCAATATTACCGACCTTATGATTGGTAGCGCCAATTGGGCTCCCAACTGGGATCCGGGTATCCAATCGTGGCTCATTCCGGCAGACGACCCCTATTTCCAGTCGTACATCACTTTCGGCCTGGATGCTGTGAAAGGCTGTACGGTGGAACTTCATCGGGTGGCTGCTTCGGGCACGACGGATGCCACCGGAACTTTCAACTTGAATGTGTCTGACCCGAAACGCCCTGTCATATCTTTCTATGGCGGTACCTATTCATTGCATAACGAGGGTTTTGATGATGTCTGTTCCAACTATACCAACGACATCAAGATTATAGAATGTACTCCTTATCTGCTGCAGGTAGCTACGATGCGTACCAATAGCGAAGGTCCGTGGTGGCTGGTGTGGAACTTCATTTCCGAAGAGGCTTATAATGACCCCAGTATCATACCGACTGAAGATCCGGGTTTGCTTCAGCCTGCCGAAGTACAACAGCCTGCCATTGAAGATTTGGCAACCAAACTGTTCACTACTGAAATCAACGGTGTCACCTATGTGGGCAATGAGGCACGCTTCCTCATCAATGATGAAGAACCTTATGACTGGACATGGTGGAATGGTGGCTCTGCTGCTTGGGAAAGCGTAGTGAAGGGACAGTACGGTTCTTCATGGGCACCTGTGGCCGATGCTTCCATTGCCGACTATGAGCTGGTATTGAGCAGCACGGCCGATGGCTACAAATGGGATGACGGTACCAATGCCGGTAAGCTTGCCATTGAAGACGGCAAATTGAAATTTATGGATGCCGACGGCAATCCGGTTGAGATAACCGTCCTCACCGCTACCGGTGATAAGCGCACGGTGGAAGTGAAGGGAAGCGAGTTTACCGTAATGGCTTGCGATGTCACCAGCTCTTTCCAGATGGGTGTGCCTGCAACGACCAATGACAAGGGAGCCGTGGATTCTTATCTTTGTGCCAACCTCAACTACAAACCTATCGCTACCGGACCTACCGGGCCTACTGAAATCAAGGTAGACAACAGCAAGGTACAAATTCTTTTCGGTGACGGAAATCCCGATCGTTTGCGCTTGCAGTTCTACAATCCTTGGGGCGGTGGTGACGCGGGATGGCCGATCGACATCACGAAGGTGAAGTTGAAAAAGAACCAGACGCTGAAGATACAGTACAAAGTGCTGAGTGGAATCACTTGGAACGAGGGCGCGACTCCTAAGACCGTGATTATGGACAATAACATCGGAAATGCTTGGGAAGATGACTGCTACAACCTGGCTCATGCCGTGGCCTTTGATACTGCCGAAGGAGCTGTACAGACTGTGTCCGTGACCAATACCACCGGTGCCACTGTGACTTACGAAGGAAGCAGTTGTATCTGTATCGGTATCCAGAATAAGGGACTTGCTACTGTGGCTGCCACCGAAGACGGACAGCCGGATGTGAAGGTTGAGATAATTTCGATGACCATTGAATAACCACTTAAATGAATTTAGTATATATGAAGACAAAGATATATTTAGGAATACTTTCACTTGTACTGGGTCTTTCGCTGGCTTCGTGCAGTGAAGATGACGACTATACTATCCACACCACCCCGATT
>ULPG01007171.1_pt1 | contig 15075 bp, 9 predicted proteins | sample 1953321 | NCBI WGS metagenome assembly ULPG01 (sample SAMEA4835624, study PRJEB28245) | human gut metagenome | biome: gut microbiome; material: fecal sample | place: Denmark | collected 2008 | reverse complement strand
AAATTCTAAAAATGACCCTTCCGTAAGAATAGGAATTATGGCAGGAGCATCAACTCCTAAAGAAAGTATTGACAAAGTAGTTGAAAAAATAAAAGAAATGTGATACAATAAAAAAGGAAAATATTAAAAAAAAGAAAGGCAGGTAAAAATGAATCAAATATTAGTATCTCAAAAACTATATGTAACACCCGGAATGAAGAAAAAAAAGAAACTATTTAAAATAGAATTCTTTTTATCTGTTTTTGCGCTTATTGGATTGTCTACATATGGAATTTGCTCTGCTTATGACAGAAATAAAAGCGAAGCCGTTTCTAGAGAAATACTAGGGGCAATGCAAGTTCAGCCAGAAAGAATAATTGTTGAGGAACAAGCAGTTGTACTTGTTTTAAATGGACATGAAGGTGATTCTAATAGATTGTTGGATTCAACTGAAATAGAAAAAGTAATGGTAGAAAGGGAAATAACCATTCCTGAAGAACAAAAAGTAACAGCAAGAGACGGAACAGAATATTATACTATTGGACAGATAGATATACCTACAATTGATTGCCATTACCCAATCCTTGCTAGTGATACTGAAAATTTTGATACATTACTTAAAATTGCACCAGTAAAATTTCATGGAGCAAATCCAAATGAAGTGGGAAACTTTTGCATAGTAGGGCATAACTACAGAAATTCACAATTCTTTAGCAAAGTTCCTCGTCTTGAAAATGGAGATATAATACAAATAACAGATACTTTTGGGGAAGTTGTACAATATGAGGTGTATGATAAGTTTATTGTTAAAAATACTGATACATCATGTACATCTCAGCAAACAGAAGGTAGAAGGGAAATAACCTTAATAACTTGTACAAATGCAAGCAATGACGATAGGGTTATAGTAAAAGCAAGAGAAAAAACTACATAAACATATAAAAAAGGCATATAGAATTATATGTCTTTTTATGTGCCTTAAAACAAAATGAATTGAGTTACAAAATCAAACAAAAAATCACATAAGATGCTTCAAAATACTTGAAAAAGTTGACATAAACGTGTATAATTATAAATATAAAGAAATGTCATAAAAATGTCAAAATTTGATAAAAAATAGGAGACTTACGAATAGCCGTAAGTAGAGAAAAAATATAACAAAAAAACCATATATTGACAAGATTTGATATTTATTTTATATATATTAAAGAAGTTAGTTTTAGGAGGAGTTTATGTTTACAGGGGAAAATGCGAAAAAATTTGTAATTATATTTTTAATTATAAGCCTAATATATGCAAACTTAAGCACAACAATATTGGGTGTGATTTCTTATGCTCAAGAAGACACTAAGGTAACAGAATCAAAAGGAGAAGAAGAAAACAAAACTTTTCAGGTTGAAATCTCTGACTTTACAAAAAATGAAATGTCTGAGAAGGAGACAGAATATCAAGAGAAAATTACTTTAACACCAAACAAAGAAAAATCTTTTGAGAAAGTCACAATATCTGATATTGAAACTTTTATTGGAAAAGAAATTATAGATAATGAAGAAGAAAATGTAAATAGTATAAACACTTTTTATAGAGCAACAAAAATAGACAAGTTGCAACTTCTAGATGCAATGGGAATAGATGGAAAATTGAATCTTTACTATGAAATACTAGAAACAGAAAATATTAGTGATGAAACAGAAAACGTTGAGAAATCAAGTGAAAACAGAGAAGAAAATCAAAAAGTCGAAATACCAACAGGAACAATAGTAGCAAGGGATGGAAAAACAACAATAGATAGGGAAACTGAAACAGATGAAAATGGATATATAACAGTAGTATATCCTGAGAATACTACTGCTGTTAAGGTTGAATTGATTGGACAAATAGAAAAGACAGAAAAAATTGAACTTGTGAACAATAAGTTTATAGAAATTGTTAGTGATTTAGATATGATTCAAATTATAAAAACAACAAAACAAGTTGATTTTGAAAACAATAATGAATTAATATCAAACACTGAGACAACAACTAAAAATATTTATTATTCAAAAACTTTAGCAGAACTAGGAATAGATAAAACTCAAATAACTACAGGTGTTGAGAATAAAATAAGTTTTACAATCACATTACATACAGATAGAGTAATATATGATCTATATAAAAATCCATATTTTGCTATTGAATTACCAAAAGAAGTAAAAAGTATTAGTATAGATGAAGCTGTTGCTTTAAACAATGCTTGTTTTGAGGGAGCTTCAATTGATATTGTAAATAATGAAACTGATAAAAAAATGATTGTTATAAAACTTGAAGGAGAACAAACAGAATATACAAATTCCGAACAAGAAAATATGCAAATTGTAGTTAATGCAAGAATTAAAACTGAAGAATTCATGCCAACAACATTGGAACAGGTTAATTTGTATTATCAAAATGAAAACGTGACAACATATGATGGAATTGAAAAACAAGAAAATGGCAATCAAACTACACAAATAGAATTAGCTTCCAACAAAGAAGTTATGGTAGAAAGTAAAGTGGTTTTTGGGGAAGAATCAATTAGCTCAAGAGAAAATCAGGATACTATTATTATGGAACCAAATAGCTTTGCAAATGTTACAATAATTGGAACAGCAATAAACAACGTTGGAGAAGACATACAAAATGCAAAAATTTTAGGTACAGTAACTAATATGGGAGCAATTTCTGGTGTAGAGACAGTTTATTATACAGAAAATCCAAATGCTGATGTTAACCTAGAAAATTCAAATAACAAATGGAGCAAAGAATTTACAACAAATGCCAAAAAGTTCTTAATAGTCTTAGATGAATTTAAGCAATCTGAGATTGTGAATTTTGGATATTATATGTACTTACCACAAAATGCAGAAGAAGATATTGAACTTGAAGGAGCTTTTGAAGTTTATGATAACAATAATAAAGTTTTAAATGTTTCAAATAAAAAAATATTACAAGAAGCAAGAAAGTTTAATATATATGAAGACGAACAAATTAAAGCACAAATAGATATAGAAAACAAAGATATAATTGTTGGAGAAAATTTTGATGGAACAATTAGAATTGAGAATAAAACAAATGAAATAATATCAGGAATGGAAATAAACATTGATTTACCAGAAAATCTTGAAAGGAAAAATACAACAATAGAAGCTAATGGCACAAATGTAAAATCCCTTGTTAAGGCAGAAAAAAATGTACTTAATATAAAAAGCTTAAATATTGATGCTAACACAACAGTTGAGATTAATCTAACAATAAAAGCTAATGGAGTAAAAGAGGCAAATCAAAAATTAGGGGCAGATATAAGTTATAATAATAAGAAAGAAAATATTTTTGATAGAGTAAAAATTATTGAAAAACCACAAACAAAGGTAGAAGCAGCAATAACATCAGACAAGGGAAATCAACCGGTAAGCTCAAATGAAATAGTTACTTATAAAATAACATTAGTAAATAGAGGAGAAGCAGATTCAAATGTTGATGTAGCTATGCCAGAATTTGACAAAATAAGCATTCAAACTATGGAGAGTATAAATACAGCAACAGGAGAAACAAAAAAGATAAGTAGCGGAGACTTAAAGGGTATAATACAAAACATAGCCATAAAATCTGGTGAAAAAGTTGAAATATATGCTGGAGCAATAGCAAAAACACTTGAGAATGATGCAACAGAAATTATTTATGCAAATATTATTGGGGACAATATAAATGAGACTACCACAAATAAAATAGTTACTAATATTCAAGGAGAAAAGAAAGAGGAAATTTCAAGCGAAAATGATATTACAAATGTTGAAAAGACTTTAAATACAATTACAGGTATAGCATGGATAGATGAAAATGAAAATGGACAAAAAGATATGGATGAAACATTGCTAACAGGTATTGAAGCCGTTTTAGTAGACACAACAACATCGCAAGAAATTGCTAAAGAAATTACAAATAATAAAGGTGAATATGTATTTAGCGAGATACCAGATGGAAATTATGTAGTAGTATTTAAATATGATGTAGAAGATTTTGATGTAACAAATTATACAAGTAAAAACACTTCAAATGGATTAGAATCAAATATTGTTAATGCAACACAAAACAATGAAACAACAGCAAAGACAGAGGTTTTAAAACTAAAAGATGGTGATACTGAAAATATTAATGCAGGATTTGTAGTAAGTAAGAAATCTGAAATCATAGTAGAAAAGAAGATTAATAAAATAACTAGATTTGATGAAAATGGAATTACTGTATATAGCTTTGAAAATTCAATGTTCCCAAAAACAACAAAAATTAGTAATGAAAAACAAGAGGAAGTAGTATTGGTAGAATATGAATTTAAAATTACAAATAAAGGAAATGCAGAGGGGTATATAACACCATTAACAGAAAAGATTCCAGAAAAAATGTTATTTACTTCAGAAATTAACATTGATTGGTATGAAGGAAATGATGGCAAAATCTATTCTTCAGCATTAATTAATAAAAAACTTGAACCAGGAGAAGAGGTAACAATAAAATTAATCTTGACACAGGAATAAACAAAAAAATAGGAGGTAAGAACTTAATATGAATAAATGCAAATTAAAACTACTAATTATATCTACTATTATAATTGCAATGACTATATTAGGAATAATGGCTTTTAGTAACAAATTAGATGTATATGGGTATAGTGTGCGGACAGATTGTTCATTTTTCTGAATTAAATCCTAATGCTAATTTCTATTGTATTGAGTATGGAATCAACTTCCAAGAGGGAGACTACTATTGTTATGAACATGCCAACATACCAAATGATGCTGCATATGTTATAGGAAATATAGATCCAACGAAATATAGTTATAATGACGGAGTGTTTAGAACAGACATAAGACAAAATTATTTATGGGAAGTTCTAAATGGAAGTTCACACAAGTATGATTATCCAGGAATGGCAGCAGACATTGATGCTTTAAAACAAGAAGCAAATATTATAGAAAACATAAATAGTAATTCAATTAGTATTATAAACAATAATGGAGAATTTATAACACCATCAGCAGATGGAAAATTTGGACCATTTGTTATTAACTATCCAAGTGTAAATGGAAAACCTGTAGGAAAAAGTTTTGAAGTGTTAATTAATGGACAAAAGTTAACCAATATTCCCGAAAGTGGAAAAGAATTTTATCTTACAGAACAAGATGGAATAAAATTAGGAGACAAAAACACTATTGAAATTAAATATAAAGCTACAAAACAAACAGGTGAAATGGATAAATTTACTAAAATAAGAGATGCGAGAGTAGACTTTAAATGTAATAGTTGTGGTAATACTTTTTCAAAAGATGTAACTGCGATAAGACAAAATGGGCAAATCGCTTTAGACAGTAGTGTAGGACGTGTTGCTTGTTCATGTGGAAGTTATGACGTTGATGTAACTAATGCCGCATTTAGTGATGGATATGTAGATACGCAAGATGCAGCTATTGTAATGGTAGCACCTGAAAATATAGAATTAGAAGCATCTATAGAATTTTGGGCAGGAAGAAAACTTGAAATTGATTTAACTAAAGTAGATAATGGTAAACTTGCTAATGTTTTAAAGGACGTTCAATTTGATGTTACTATTTCAGGAGATGATAAGGCTTTCATTCAGTTACCAGATGGAACAAAAGCAACATCAACAACACTTACAACTGATTCTAATGGTGAAAGCAAACTAACTATAATTACAACAAAAGAGAATATAACAGTAACTTTCACAGAGAGGGATAATAAATTTTATATAGATAATGGACCAATAGAAATCGATTTTACTTTTAATACTGCAAGTAAAACATGGAATGCAAGCATTAAGAATGAAACAGCACTTAGAGATGTTGTTTCAATAAAACAAGAAGGAGATTGGTTTCAATTCAAATTAAAAATTGTAAATATTGCAAAGATTGAAGATTTAGTATTAACCAAACTTAATAAATCAGTGCCAGGAGAAATATTGCCTGGAATTGAATTTAGAATAACTTTAAAAAATGCAACAGATATGCAAAACAATTCAGTTATAATAGTAAAAACAGATTCAAATGGAAATATAAAGCTTGGAACATTAAAAGTTACAGACCCAAATGAAGACATTGAAATTACTATTGAAGAAACCGGAGTTTCATCCTCAGCAAAAGTTAATTATAAAGGTTTATACCCTGGAGGATCTGCTAAGATTACAATAAGACATGCTAAAAATGGATGTGATGTAAGTGTCACAGGCGCAGATAAGGACGTTATAAATGCAAACTATGACTTAGAAAAAAACATGGTAGTTCTAGAAGTATATAATGAAGTAACAATAAATTTATCTGGAGAAGTATGGCTTGATGGACAAACAGGTATAAAACCAGTAAAAGAACCAGATAACAAAAAAGGGGCAGCAGAAGATAGAATTGAAAATATCAAAGTTGTTGCAAAAAGAGTTTCTGATAATGCAGTAGTAGATACAAAATATACAGATGCAAATGGAAAATATATATTTGAAGATCTTCCAGCTAGTATAACAGGTAATATTCAATATGTAATAGAATTTACATATGATGGAATTAATTATATTGCAGTAACTCCACATATAGGGGCTGCAAATGAGGATTCTGATGCTCAGGAAAGGGATAGGGCTGTATTTAATGCAAGATTTGCTACAATTACTAAGGGCCAAGCAACTGGAACAGATGGAACAAGAACAAATCTTACATATACATATGATGCAACGAGTGCGAAGTTACAAACAATGGATGGAAGAGACATAAAACAAGAATTTGCAATGATAGCTACAACAGAACCAACTAGATATAATGAGAATACAGAAGATATAGACTTAGGATTAGTGAAAAAGGGAGTTGACTTAGCTGCCTTTACAGATTTATATTCAGCTACTGTATCAATAAATGGAGAAACAAAAACATATAATTATAATGACCTAAGTAAATTAGATGGTAATCTACTAGTAAATGGTGAAGTAAAACCTTCATATAATTTATACCTATATAATTCAGATTATAACTACAGAATAGGAGATTATAAGGGGTTAGGAACAAGTAGAGTTTATGATGGAATGGATCCAACACAAAGTAGTAGCATGAATAAAACACTAACAGATGAGTTAGATGTAGAATTAAAATATCAAATATTATTAAATAATCAAAGTGCTACAACAGCAATAGTTAATTCAATAGCGTATTACTATGATTCACATTTACAACTTACAACTGCAATTACTGGAGCAGTATCTGATGGAACAGTAGTTATAGATGGTGTAACATACAACAAAATATTAATACCAATTAACCAAGAATTTACAGAAACAAATAATCAAGGAGTGGCTGAGATAACATTTAAAGTTAGTAAAGATGGTTTAGCAAATTCTATACATTTAGGAGACATGAAAACATGGATAGAAATAACATCTTACTCAACGGATACAGGATGTATAGATACTGATTCTGAACCAGATAATATTGATATACACAAAGCAGAAGATGATACAGATGATGCAAGAGGAATAAATATTCAAAAAAACAATGTACAAAGAAAAATTTCTGGTTATGTGTTTGAAGATGCTAAAGGCAATGATCACGGAACTGTAACTCCTGGAAATGGCACATATGAAAATGGTGAACAAAAGATTAACGATGTAATAGTTCAGTTAATTGAAATTAAAAAAATAAACATAAATGGCAATGTAACAAAACTTGAATACATTTGGCAAGAGACAACAACAGGTTCAAATAAGGTAAAATATATACCAACAAATGGTGTTTATGGTGATATTCCAGAATATAATGTAACAAACAATGAGGGAGAATATACATTTGAAGGTTTCATACCAGGAGAATATATTGTAAGATTTATTTATGGAGATGGAACATACTGGGATACAGCAATAAATACACAAAATATTTTAAAATATAATGGACAAGATTATAAATCAACTGCAGATAAGTATTATGATAAGACATATTTTGACAATAATTCATATGATGAAAACAGTTCAATGGCAAGAGATAATGAAGCAAGAAGATTAGAAGAAATGAATTATGCTATGCAACCAGAAAGAAATGTATCAGATTTAATAATTGATAGCAAAGGAAAACTTAATGAATATAATTGGATGTGTGCAGAAACATCTTTAGTTCAAATTCCAATATCAGAAACAGATGATACCTCTCAAATAGTAGCAAAAGCCATAAATTTTGGTTTAGAGGAAAGACCTGCTTCAAAGCTATCATTGGAGAAACATGTAACATATGTAAACCTTGTAGGTGTTGCAACAGCAAATGCAGATATAGATAATTATACGACAGCTAACGGAATGGTGCAAATTACACATACTCAAGGAAGTTCAAAATTTAGTACATTATCAGATGCAACAAGTAAACAAAAAGATGCAGTAGGATCTTGGAAACTAGAAACACAAATTGAGAAAATAAATGGAACTATAGAAATTGGATACACATATGTGGTTTCAAATAATGGAGAACAGGAATATATTGGAACACAGCTAAATAATGAATTAAATATCGATGGAAAAACATATTTGCAAATTGCGACAGAAATTAAGGAAAAAATGAAAAATTCAGATCATTATTCAATAGGTACATATGTTGGAACAAGATATTACACAGGAAATATAGGAAGCAATGATAAAGAAGTAGGTGTTAAGTTTAAAATTGAAGATTATCTAAATAATGCAATAGCTACAGAAAGCTCTTTTACAAGAGTAGAACAAGACAAAGAACTTTACATATATGATGGAAATAATCCAAGTTCAAAGAAGCAAAAAGTTGATGTGCTACAAACAAACGAAATAGAGCTTAATGCAGCAGGACAAAAAACATACAAAACAACATTAAAAACAACTAGGGATATAGATTCAACAAGTACAAATAAAAATTATACATTTAGAAGCTATGCAGCGCAGTTAGTACCATCAAATGGCATAAAGACAAGTAGAACAGGTACTTTAGATAAATTATCAAAACTTGGAAACTTAAAGTATATACAAGCTGATGTAGGAATTCAAACTCTTTCAGGAATTATTAATATGGATGAACAAGATGAATTTATTGCAGAATCAGTAATAATTACAGTTGAAACAGGTGCAGACCAAAAATCACCAATATTACTTATAGTATCAATAACAGGAGGCTTAGTATTAATAGCAGTTGGTATAGTTCTAATCAAAAAATTTGTAATTAAATAACAATAAAAATGAAGTGAACCTAAATAAGGCTCACTTCATTTTTCATTTTAATTATAGAGCTTGTATTCTTCTAATATCTTCAGGTTGCTCATCTAAAATTTTTAAGAAAACTTCTGCAATTTCTGGGTCAAATTGTGTACCAGAATTCTTTTTGATTTCTTCTTTTACAACATCAATAGGAAGAGAATCACGATATGAACGTTTAGAAGTCATTGCATCAAAAGAATCGGCAACTGTGGCAATTCTAGCAAGATAAGGTATTTCTTCTCCTTTAAGTTTTCCTGGATAGCCATGCCCATCAAAACGTTCATGGTGGTGTTTAACAATAGGAATAATATCTTTAAAAATTGTTGCATTTGAAAGTATATGTGCACCAATTGCGGGATGGTTTTTAATTTCAGAATATTCTTCATCATCTAGTTTATCAGTTTTTAGTAAAATACTGTCAGGAATTCCAATTTTTCCAATGTCATGGAATAAACCACCAATTTTTAAAGTTTTTAGATCATCTTCAGAAAGTCCAAGAGCCTCACCAATTAAAACAGAATAAGCAGAAACTCTATCTGAATGTCCTCTAGTATAAGCATCCTTTGCTTCAACAGTGAAACGTAGTATTTCAATAGTTTCCATGTAAGCAGATTCTAGTTTATCATATGTAGTTTTTAATTCATCATTAATCTTTTTTATAAGCTGCATTTGAGAGACAGCCTTAATTCCAGATTCAATTAACAATAGAAGCTGGTCAAATTTATCACTTTTTTCACAATATCCTTGAATATCTAATCTTTTTATTGTATCAAGGGGGGGAGCTAAATCCTTATGGCCAGTAAGCAATAAGATATATAAATCCTTGTTGAATTTCCTTATTTCTTCAACAACTTGGTCACCATGGATAGGTGTCATTAAAAAGTCTAGTAGCATTAAATCAAAATGTTCGGTTCTTACTTTTTCAATTGCTTCTAAAGGGTTAGTTACACCAACAAAAGTATAGCCAGCTTTAGATAAGAAAACTCTTAAAGAATCAAGAATTCCCACTTCATCATCAACAGCTAATATTCTATATTGCAGGTTTTCACTTGTATGAATATTCTTACGCATAATAATATACCTCCAAAAAATTATTCTGCATATATTATACAATAAATTCAAAAAAAAACAAGAAAAAACAAGAAAAAAAGTGGAAAATACTTGTAAAATATGGTATAATCAAAAAGGTAACATAATTTACACAAGGAGAAAATTATGGTTTTTAAAGATTATTATAAAATATTGAATTTAGATACAAGCAAAGTAACTCGGAAGCGAAATAAAATTAGCATTTAGAGAACAAGCCAAAAAATATCATCCAGATATTAATAACCAAAGTAGCCAATATGAGGAACGCTTTAAAGATATCAATGAAGCATATAGGGTTCTATCAGATAGCAGTAGCAAAAGAAAATATGATAGAATTTGGAATTCAAAAGTTGGCAGAAAGAAAAAACAAGAACAAAATGCAGAAACAAAACAAGAAAGAGGTTCTGTAGCACACGAATTTTTCAATATGTTCTTTGGTGAAACAGAAAAAGCTCCAATGAAAGAAAATAAAAACATTCCAGCAAAAGGCGAAAATATAGAAACAGAGATAAACGTAAAATTAGAAGATGCATATTATGGGGCAGAAAAAAAGATCTCATTAAGAACAGTAAAAGGACAAATGAAAACTTTTTCTGTAAAAGTTCCAGCAGGCATTAGAAATGGCGAAAAAATAAGGCTTCTAGGACAAGGCAAAGAAGGTATAAATGGTGGAAAAAACGGAGACTTATTTATTAAAATTAACATAGAGAATAATAAAAAGTTTACTTTAAAGGGTTGTGACATTATTACAAGTGTAGCAGTTTCTCCATGGGAAGCGGCTCTAGGAAAGAAAATTAGTATAGATTCAATAGAGGAAAATATAAGTTTAAATATACCTGCAGGAACACAAAGTGGTGAACAGATAGTAATACCTAATAAAGGATATAAAGATGGATTAGGTGGAAGAGGAAATCTAATTGCAGAAATAAAAACTGTAGTTCCAAAGGAGCTTTCAGAAAAAGAAAAAGCATTATTTACAGAACTACAGCATATATCTACCTTTAACCCAAGAGCTATGTAATTACTTTATATCGCTGTTTTCGCAGATAGAAAGAAGTAACTCAATTTGTTTAAGTTCATCATCTTGCTTTAAGGCATAAAACAAAGCAGTTGCAACAGAATTATCATTTAAATAAAATTCTGAAGTAGAAATCAAATCAGAGATAGTAGTAAATTCAATGCTACTATCTTTTTGTTGTATTTGATTAATTACAAATGAGGTTATTTTATTTTTTAAAAGTTCAATACATTTATTATATTGTTTGGTTTGAAAGTAATTTTTTAAAATATCATTATCTAACATTATCTTCACCAACTTCTACATAATTATTTTGTTTTTTAGTATATCTTTTCCCAGTTCTTAAATCAGTGTAAATAATAGGTTGACGGGATAAGATAGGCTTTCCATTTGAAGCACTTGGTGTTTCTTGCATTAAGTGAGGAGGAAATTTTCCATTTGTTAAAAAATATAAATGTTCCCAGAGATCTTTGTTTGGACCATTTTTTGTACCTTCTCTGATAATAGGTCTGTGCCTTTTAGGTATTGGCATAATAATACTAGATTTTAATAATCTATTATTTACAATAAAATCTTGACTTCCTTGATATTCAGGAAAGGTATAGCCATTACCTTGGCACTTTAATATATCCATCAAATCATCTTTTTTCATATGAAAACGAAAAGGTCTATTAAAACCTTCAACATCAAATCCAAGTAAGACTTTAGAACCTTGAGCAACAGAGTCGACAAACACACCATTATCTAAGAATTCATTCCTTATAATACCCCAATTTTTTAAATGTGGATTAGCTAAAAGTCCTTTTACAATAGGAACAAGAGTTGTATCCTTTTTATAATAAGCAAAGGTTCTCAAATTTGTGAAAGGAGCTGAAAAAATGGAATCCATTAAAAAGTTATTATCAGAATGCAATTCCTTTGAGAAATAACTAGCATATGCTTCTCCGATTTGCTTATTAACTTGTCTATAAAAACTTGTATAATCTCTAGAAAGAGAATCAGAAAAATTTGAACCCTGTTCAACTTCTTTTGTAAATACATATTTTTGATGCAATAAAAATGATTCTCCTAGCAAATCAGAAAGAAATGTATATTTTTGCAAAGCCGAAACTAAACTACTTTCACTAGGTGAAAATTGAGTTTTTCCATCTATTATATCTTGCCACAAATCTAAAGAATTAATTGCAGAAAAGGCTTTATCCATACGAGTTGCCTCTTTTGCAAATCGGTTACACCAAAATGCACTAAGGAAACAAAGTTCCTCTGCATCTAAGGAGTTTAAGTAGTCTTCACAAAATGCATCATCAAGACCAACAGAATCCTTATCAAATTGAAGTGTAGAAAAATCATACTTTAAACTTGATGTTCCAGAGCTTATACATTCGTTTTGATATTTTGCTAAATATGACTCAAGCAAGCCAAAACCACGAAAATATCTATGTAAAGCTTCTAAGAAGGAAATTTGGGATTCTTTTATACGATCTTCACAACCTTTTTTCTGATTTTTTAGCATTTCAATTATTTTATCGTTTATTGTTTTTTTACTTAATATTTTTGAAGCCAATGAAAGAAAAAGTTTGGCATCTTCAGGGGATACACCTTCAATATCTATATCTTTTGGATTCATTCCAGGAGTAAACCCTATTTTTTCGGCAGTAGCTTCAATAATAAAAACTTCATCAATTGCATTAATTAAAGCTAATTTTTTTGATCGTTCTAAATTAGAAGTATATACTGTGTGTGTATTTGGCTTATCTTTAAGAAGAGGATAATTTTGAGTAATAAAGCCTATATCTCGTAAGATGCTGTTAATAGCTTGAAGTTCATATATACTAGAATCTACATAAGAATATTTTGAGCATGTATCAAAAATTTCATCTACAAAAATTTCTAAAGTATCCTTTAATTCAGCTGTATCAGTTATTTCATATTTTTTTATAAAAGCTTGGATAATAGGAATGTAAAAATTTAAACCTTCTCTCAAATTAGAAATTGAGTATGCAGGTGGAATAAAATTTTTCGCACTATTAAACCTTTGCACTATTGTCTTATCAAGCATTAAAATCACCTATATAAATTATACTATTTATATAGGTGAAAAGCAAATTATTTGTACATTTTTTTAATTCTTTCAATTGCATTTTTTTCCAGTCTTGAAACCTGAGCTTGAGAAATACCAATCTCATTTGCTACTTCCATTTGAGTTCTTCCATCAAAAAATCTCCTTGATATAATAGATTTTTCTCTATTGCTTAACTTTTTCATAGCTTCTGCAATGGTTAAAGTTTCGGCCCAAAATTCATCAGTATTTTTAGAATCTTTTACTTGATCCATAACATAAATACTTTCAGTTCCTTCATTATAAACCGGTTCTTGAAGTGAAATAGGGTCTTGAATGGAATCTAAACTTACAACAACATCCTCTTTATCTACACCAAGCTCTTTTGCAATATCTTCAATTGTAGGTTCTTGTTGTTTTTCCTTAAATAATCTTTCTTTTGTTTGTAGAGCTTTATATGCTAAATCTCTCATTGAACGGCTAACACGAATTGGGTTATTATCTCTTAAATGTCTTCTAATTTCGCCAATAATCATAGGAACAGCATATGTTGAAAACTGAACATTTAAGTTCATGTCGAAATTATCAATAGCCTTAATTAAGCCAACACAACCAACTTGAAATAAATCATCAATTTCCTCGCCACGGCCATTAAAGCGTTGGATAATACTTAGAACTAGTCTTAAGTTACCATTTATAAATTCTTCTCTTGCCTCATTATCTCCGTTTTTAATTTTTACTAGTAATTCATTTTTTTCTTTATTTGTTAGAACAGGTAATTTTGCAGTATTTACAGAAGCAATTTCTACCTTGTTTATCAAATAAAAACCTCCTTTAGACTGTGATATAATCATTATTTCCAAAAGAGGCAAAATTATACTGTATGAAAGAATAGCTTAAGATTATTTTTAGATTGTAATATGGTCTTTAATTGTAGAAAATTTTGCTTCACCAATTCCACTTACATTCATTAAATCTTCAATTTTTTTAAAATTACCATTTTGATTTCTGTAATTAATAATTTTAAGAGCAGTTGAAGCTCCAACACCAGGAAGAGTCTCTAGTTCTGCTTGTGTTGCAGTATTTATATTAACCATATTAGAACTTGAATTTGTATCTTGAATAATTACATTTTCACCAGCATCATTAGAAACAGTTGCTGTGTCTATTGGTTCATAAATACTTGGCACATGAACCTTTTGCCCATCTTTTAAAACATAAGCTAAATTGATTTTAGAAAAATCTACAAGAGAAGTTGCCCCACCAGAAGCTTCGATTGCATCAGAAATTCTTGCACCAGTCTCTAAGTATTTTATACCAGGAGACGCAACTTCACCATCAATATGTATTGCTATTTGTTTGCTTTCTTCTGGTATAGAAGGAGAAACAGTATTTTCTATAAAATCAGATACGTCAAAACTTTCCTTATTTAAGTCTTTAGTTATAAAATAAATTGCTATTGCAATAATCACAAGCAATAGTATTAAAGAAATTAGTAATTTTTTGTCGAATTTTTTCATAAAAACCTCCTAAAATATTGTTTTTTTTATAAAAATATATTATATTATTACATGAGAAAGGAATGATGTCTTGATATGAAATTAAGAAAAATATTAATAATTGTAGCATGCTTAATTGCTATCCTAATGCCGTGTGTGCAAGCTA
>ULPG01000122.1_pt1 | contig 17029 bp, 20 predicted proteins | sample 1953321 | NCBI WGS metagenome assembly ULPG01 (sample SAMEA4835624, study PRJEB28245) | human gut metagenome | biome: gut microbiome; material: fecal sample | place: Denmark | collected 2008 | reverse complement strand
CTACATTTTTCATAGATTACTTTACACTATCATTTTTCTTATTATTCTTCTGTAATTGTTATTTTATTTGTTAAACCTGTTTTTGTATCTGGTTCTATCTTTACTTTGTATTTTGCAGATGCTTTAATATCACTTTTACTTCCATCTACTTTTGATGCATCTGTATCAGCAAGAACAATATTTTTTGTTCCATCTGCTGTTTTTGCTACTAAGTTTAAAGATACAAATCTTTTTTCTGTATCAGTATTGTTATTGTTTACTACTGTATCATATAACGCTCTTGCTGATCCTCCACTTACTGTTTTTGAATCATATTGCGTAAATTGTGCATTAAATTGTTGTATTGCTAATTGGTCCATTCCTGTGTCACTTACTGTATTTGCTGCTTGTCTATAAATAAATATTCCTAATCCTATAATTAATATTGCTAATAATATTGCTCCTGCTATAATTAATGCTTTTGATGCATTTTCCATAATTTTTCCTCCTTAAATTTTCTTTTTTAGTAATTTCGTCGACGCACGAGCGATTAAAGTCGCCCCTACATTTTTCGCGGATTACTTTACACTATCTTCTCTCTGGGCTATATCCCTTTTGGTGGACTTTATTTTCGCCCTTACTTCACATTGTTTTTTAGGACTATGTATCTTACACTTTTCCACCAGTTTCACGTCCACTAGTTCCACCAGATCCGCTGTCATCACCATTTTTTGTTATAGTAATTTTTTCAATGTATCCTGCATTATTTTTTGAACCCTCAACTACTTTATAAGTATTTCCACTTTTTATTGTTGAGCTGTCGTTATCTGGTTGGGTATCCACTTTAAAAGTTACTGGCAAGTCCTCCTTTGCACGGTTACTTGCATTAATAATTTTTATAAGTTGTTTTACATTACTTCCAGATACATTGTTACCCAAATATGGTTCAAATTGTGCATTAAATTGGCTTACTACAAGCTGATCCATTGTTCCAGTATCTATAACTCCTGCTGCTTGCCTGTATATATATACTCCTAAACCAACAATTAGTATTGCTAATAATATGGCTCCAGCTATAATTAATGCTTTTGATGCATTTTCCAAACTTTATCACACTCCTCCTTTTGCTCATTTGTTTATTTCAATAGACTACATTGTTTTACCAATGCTTGTCTAACATTAATAACATATATTATACTTCTTCGAAAAATAAGTTTTTTACATTTCCATTTTTATGGTAATCAATTTTTGTACATTTAAAGCTAAATGTTGCATAATTTTGTATAAAATTTTCTATTCCGTTGTTTGCAATAGCTTCCATGTCAAATGTTTGGTCACTTTCTAAAAATTTTATATATATTTTTACTGATTTTTCATTATCTTCTAGATACACATTATTTTCATCTTTTTGTACATCATTCTTTTCGTTGTTATCTATTGTTTTGTTTATTATACTTATAAAATCTGTGCCTAATATTTTCTTGCCATACCAGCTTTCATATTGCTTGTTGTATTGTGCTATTTGAATTTGCTGTTTTCTATAATTGTGTACGGTATAACCCACTATTATAGCTATTATAAGTAATATTGTTAATATTATAAAAAAGTTTTTTTTCATAAATTCTTCCTTATTTTTTGTGGGCGATTAAACCCGCCTCTACTTTTTTTATAGATTATTTTACATTGTTATCCATATTATAACATTTTGCTTTTTTTTGTGCAATATTTTTGTTTTAATTTGCTTTAAATGTTATTTGGTATACTCTGCCTGTTATATTGCTTTGTGATATTTTTGTACATGTAAAATATTTTATTTCGCTTTTTTCTTCATTTGTTGAATTATTTTCTATAAACTCTGTGTATTTAGCATCATCTAATTTTTCAAAATGTTTTTCTTCTTTATTTTTGCTTCCTTTACTATCTATATAATCCTTAACGATTACATTTACATAATAGTTATATCCACTGCCTTCTTCTAATTCATAATATTTATTACTATTTTTTGCCAAGTTGGCTATAGATACTATATCATGTGCTGTACATGTATCTAGTCTATAGTATTTTAAAAATTGACTATTAAATTTATCTATCTTTGTTTGTTCAACTTTACTATATATCTCGGAGCTGGTATTTCCTAATGATGTAAATAAATACACTGCAATTGAAATTATCATTATTCCTATTAATACTCCTGCTGCCATAGTTAATGCTCTTGCTGCATTTTCCATGTTTTAGCTCCTTTCTTATTTAGGCTGTATTTCAATTTTTTTTATAATACCTGTAGTATTACTATATACTACACTTGCCTTAAACCTTTTTTCTCTAAATGTATTTATATATCCCTTGTAAAGTTCATATCTTTTAAGTAATATCAATGTTGTAGTAGGTGAATCATTTAATCCATACAGTTCAAAATAACTATTTAATTTATCGCCATTCTCGCCGCCAGTTTCCAAAAAATTATATAACTCTTCTATGGTTTTTCCATTTGATATAGTAGTTTTGCCATTAACATCTCTTATTCTAATTGCTTCATTATAATCGTTCTTTAAACTCTGAATGCCATCATATTTGTCTTTGAAGCACTCCTTTATATCATTGTCTTTTCCATCAGCTTTTATTTTTATTTTAGCACTTATCTTTGGGTATCCTTCACTTTCAGGATATTTTCTGCTGTAATCTTCTATCGCATTGCAAATAGACAATACTTCTGAACCATATATAACACTTTTTTTAGTATATTTTTCTATTTGTTCATTAATTTTGCTTACTTGTTCATTTGATAAACTTATATCTTTTTCTTTTTGAAGACTTGTTATTCCTCTATATGCAAACATTACTACACCTATAATTATTAATGATAATAGTACTCCTCCTGCTATAACAAGTGCTCTTGAAGCATTTTCCATTTACAAATTCAGCCCCTTTCTATTATTTCATTGCCGACATTGCATTAAATGAATCTTTCATAGCTGATAAACCTATTACAACCAATGGAACAACTAAATAGCATACAAATAGTCCTATCATAGGCGTAAATCCTATTACTTTTCCTATTAGTCCCTTTTTAGATATTAATCTTTCGTTAGATTCTTTTCTTCTTGCCTGATAGTAATCTCTTTCTGTGTCTAATTCATCAAATGCATCTGCAATTGGTATTTTTTCAACTGCGGCTTGCATACTTTCTATTAATCTTATCATGTCTGGGTAGTTTACATCTTCTTTTAATTGTTCTAAAGCCTCCCATGCACCACTTTCAAAGTTATTAACACATTTACTAATTGGCTCTCTAAAAATATTTGCATATCTTTCTAGCCATTCTAGTATTATCTCTACATTAACCCTTTCAATCCTCATAAGCATTAATATTATTGTTTGAAACTGCATTACCTCATCTTCCATTTCTATTTGTCTCATCTTAGCTTGGAATTTAAGTAACCAAACTGGTGCCATATATGCAGCCATTGCAAATACCATTGCAAATAGGACTTCAAACCATTGTAAATTTTCTTTATTTACAGTATGTAGCTTATCTAAAACCCTTTTTGCTGCTGTTGCAACTTCTTCGTTTGTTGCTTCTACATAATCTTTGTTTATTCTACCATTTTTCATTATTTTTTCTATATCTTTTTGCTGTACTTCTGTATTTCCTCTATAAAAGTCCAAATATTGATTATCAGATTCTGTTATTTCCATAGCCTTTCTTTTTTGCTTATCATTCATAGAACCTACTAAATCAAATTCTGTTGTAGGGTCTGTATATATATAATTAATTTCTACTTTGTGTAATTGTGCAAATAAAAATACTGACACAAAAAATGTAATTATACACAATGTTAATCTATTAACATATACCCATTCCATTTTTTCTTTTGAAGCTGCATCTTTTAAGTTTTCTTTTAACACCCTATATTCTTTTGTTCCTTCTTTCGGTATAAACAGGTCTACAACTCTTTTGCAAATAGGGTTTCTATATACTTTTTCTTGCCATGGATTTTCTGTGTTTTTTGTATTCATGTTTGTAGAACCATTGTCTTTTAGTTTTCTTGTTAATGTATAACATATAAATGTTACTAGAAGTACCAATATTTGTACTAGCATTCCTTTTCTGCCCATATAGAAACTTTCTGTAAAACTAAATTGACTTACAGACCAATTCTTTATTGCTTCTAGAAACATCATAGGTAATATAGATATTACAGATAAACTTTGAAATACATAGTTTAATTTATCTCTTTTTAATATTTCCAACTGCATTTCTTGTGTAATATTATTTAAATTTTTCAAATATAAAGACGCTTTGTCAACTTTTCTATCTCCAAATTCTTTTGTTAGATATGACACACCAGCAAATTCCTTTAAATAACTATTTGGCGCAACATCATAATATTTTTCTAATTCAGATTCTGGATCATCTGATATTAATACTTCATATATTTTTTCTGCTTGTCTTGACATTTCTGGTTGTTCATCATCTTGCGAAACTTGGTATATTGCTTCTTCTACCATATTAAACTCATGATATGCATGTCTTATTTCAGAGAAGAAATTTATTTGTTGTTTTAATAATTTATTGTCTATTCCATCTACCATTCCATCTATAATTGTATCCACCATAAAAACTTCAAAAATTAATAATATTGATAATAGCAAATAGTTTTTATGTGTCAACCATATAATTGCTATAGTTATTGGTATTACTAAAAGTAATGTTCTTGTTAATATTTGAGCAGTTTGTTTTCTTGTTAAATATTCATCATCTATGTTTATTATTTCTAGTCTTCTTCTTATTTTTAGTAAATATCTTTTTAAAAATGGTATTCTAATATATCTTACATATAATTTTTGGTATAGTATTTCAGATGTATGCTTTTTTGCTTGTGTTCCTTCCCTCAGTTTCTGTATTTCTCGCATCTCCGAAGATTGCAATTTCTTTCTTATAACAAGATATACAATTACTAATAATGCAAATAAACCAGCTACACCTGCCAAAAAGTATAAAAGTATATTACTTTGTTCCATTCTGATGTTCACCTCAATTCTCTGTTTAAATATTAATTTTCTTTAGGTTTTCTGCCTCTTTTTTTAGTTTCAACTATTTCTTCTTCATCATAATAAGGTTTTGATTTTATTCCCCAATTTTCTTCTACAAATTTGTCAAAATCTGCTATGTCAGATGTATCCATATTGTTTCTCATTTCTCTAATATTTGTATCTGATATAGGGTTTGTAAGTACATATGTACCATCATGATATTCTAATATGTTAACATATTTATATAATTCTTTATTTGTTGTCTTAGAGAAGAACCTTGTTGCATTATCCATAAATTTATCTAATTTCCCCTCTAATGTTTTTTCTTGTCTATGTTCAAATGTATATTCATTTTTATCTTCTATTGGTATACATTCAGTAACTCTTTCTATATATCTTCTTCCTCTAAAGTCTTTTACTAGGTGTATGTCAAAGTTTAAAACTCCTATAACTTGCTCTTCTGCTATTTTTTCGTCATTAAACATTCCTAATTTTAAAAGTGAGTTTCTTAATGCTTGTACCAAAAGTGGAAATGTTTTAGCATGGTGAGTAAATAATGTAAATTTAGAAGCAACTTGTGCAGCTTGTATCATCCATGCAGCTACGGGGTCTGTTGCAACCTCTCCGGATAATGTTTACTCCACCATCTGTTTTCTTTTGAACGTCTAATCCCATTTGTCCAGAAATTGTATCTGTTTCTCTAAATGATAGAATATTTCTTGTTGGGTATATTTTTCTTAAGTGTAACTCAAATGCAGTTTCCTGAACACGTATGTTCATTGTGTCATATATATTTTCTATCATAGCCATAAGCATTGTTGTTTTTCCGGCAACCTTGCTCTCCAGTAAGTGATATAACTCTTGCACCTTTTACTAGGTATTTTAATAAATCTATGGCTTGCTCTTTTCCAGGAATTCTTATTAATTGTTCTAGTGTAGCTCTTTTAACGTCAAACTTTCTTACAAAGAAAGCCCATGTCTCTGAAAAGCTTGGTCTTACAACAACAACACGAGAGCCATCCTTCATTTCGTTTATTTTAAATCCATTTGTGTCTGATAATTGACCTGGATTATTATATTTATATATGTTTTGGCAAACTCTTTTTAATTCTGCTTCTGTTCCAAATGATAAAAACTCTAATCTTATAGATTTACCTTGGAAGAAAATCCATATGCTGTCACAAGCTCTTGGAACTTTATGTTCTACTACTTGGTTTAAGTAGTCTCCATCTGTTTGAGCAACCTGACTTAAAAATGATTCTGGAAGTCCTGATACACCACCAGATACACCATCTATGTTCATGTCTCTAACTTCATCTATGCTACTATAACCTTTATAGTGTTGATAGATTCTTTGAACTATTACATTTATTTTATCAGACAAGGTTAGTACAAAATTTTCTTTTTCAAATATATCACTTATTTCTTGTGATGTTATAACATAGCATGGTTTAGTTTCTCCTGCTACATATTTTAATTCTGCTAGGTTGTATTTTTTTATTAGCTCTGTTAAAGCTTCATATCCGAAGTCATTTTTATACATATATATTAATATGTCAAATTTGTCTTGCGCTGTCAAAAGAGATGGAATATCAAAAGGTATTGCTTTAGATACATTAGTTTCATCAACGCCATATTCTCTATATAGTAAATCATAAATTAATTCTTTTATATATTTTTTATCGTTGACATCTCCATATGTACATCCTTTTAAAGCTTTTTTTAATTCGTACTTTTTGTTCTTTCTTCTTTTCAATTCTTCTTCAGAAAGTCCAATATCATATAAATTTACCTTTGTTATTTCATTTAATCTTTGTTTTACAAATGCTGTCATTCTTTCCAAAGTATATGTTTTATCATCCATTTCTATTGTTTCTTCAACTTCTTGGTTTTGCTTGTTTTTAATATAATAATATACTCCAATTCCTGCCGCTAGTAAAACAACTACTATTAAAATATAGTTCATTTTTGTTTCTCCTTCCTTAGGCTATACTCTTTTGTTCTGCACATCTTTGATTTTTTCCAATACATATTCGCTTAATTCTGCAATCTCATATATAAATATTTTATTTCTGTCTGTTTCATCTGCTTTTACATTTCTCATTTTTAAAAAGTAGTCTACTATTTTTCCTTCACTACAGGCTTCTGAAAATAGTGTATTATACGAAATTGTAGGCATTAGCTTTTTTTCTTTTAAATATCTAGATACGTTTTTCCTATTATATTTTGAGTATCTATCATATCTGGTTATTGTTGGTATAATTTTTTTATTATTATAAAAATGATTCTTATTTTTTAGTTCAACAAAATTGTTAATACATCTTAGATTTTGTGTTAATGTTAGTACAATTACATCTGCTAATTGCATTATTTGTTCATACTCGCTTAGGTTCATTTTGTTGTCTAAGTCCACAAAAACATAATCGTAAAATCTATTTGCTGTTTGTATAATGCTTGCATAAGATGTTGCAATTTTGTTATATTCATCTCTACTTTTTGTATCTGGTGATACTAATATGTCAAGTCTGTCTCTTAAGACAACTTTTGAATAATTCCTAACTATTTCTGGCGAAGTTTTACTACTTGAAACTATTTTTATTAATCCCTCTACACCAGAATCCATTGTTGTAACTCTATCTAATGCTAATGTTCTATCTATTACAAATTCTTCCTTTTTTTGTTGCCAAAAGCAGTCTTCTAACGTGTTATCATTAAAATCTGTAGCCACAATTAGCATTTTCTGATTATGTTCTATCGCCATATATGTTGCTAATGCTGATATTGCCAAGCTTTGTCCCGTTTCTTTTAATTCGCTACTGCTAAATACCACGATAGACATTTTCTACACCTCTTTTTCCAATTGTTTAAAAGCTTTTTTTACTTTTCCTTTGTCTTCTGGCGCAACAATTTCTTCCGCCATATACAATAAACTTTCTCTAAATTGATTACTTAATCTTTTTACTTTAATTTTTGATATAATTTGATTTTCTATTATTACACTTTGGTCTCCTAATTCAAATGGAAAATATATTCTTTCTGATTCCCATACTATTTTATGCCCTAGTGATAGAAAATTCAAATAATCATCCTCTTCGCTAGATGCATATTTAGAAAATAGAACCTTTTTTAATTTTACGGTTTCATTTAATCCATCTAAAATCTCTATTCCTCTTTTTAAAGAGTATAAATCAAAAGAAGTAACAAAATAGTTCTTATTTGCTTCTTTCATTCCATATATATTTATTGCTTCTGTTGAATCTATATCTATTAAAACTATATCATAATCTATTTTTTTATCTTCTGTTCCCAAATACTCTTGGATTTGCTGTAAGTTATTAAATCCTACAGCAATATCCATTCCTTCAAACTCTGTTATATATGATTTAGTTGGGTTTATAACAGGTACTACATATTTAGCCTTCTGATTAATTGTAGAATCAATGACTAAAACTTTTTTCCCTATTAAAGATATAATTTTAGCTATATATAATATAATATCTGTTTTGTCATAAGCTCCCACAAATCCAATTTTAATCATTACAGCCTCCCTGTTTCTAATTACCTCCTAATGTTTGTAAGTATTTCTTTCTTTGTTCTTGTGTCTTTTTTATTTCTTCACTTGTTCCTGAAGTAGCATTGCTTATTGCTGTTTTTTGATCTATCTGTTTGTCTATTCCGTTTGTTCTTATAGTTTCTTTAGTGTTTATATATCTATTAAATAATTCATTTTTTGCCACTTGTATTATATTAGGATCTTTTTCCATCAATAATGTAACATCTGCATTTGGTAAATAAGTTGGTGTTGCAGCCTCTTGTGTTCCTGCTTCTACATATCTTGTAGCATATAATTTAGAGCCCTTAACCATATAGCTTTCTACTATAGCACTACTCATCATTAATATTTCATCTTCTGAAAGTTTTAGCCAAATAGTATCTTCTGTTTCTACACCATCAATTTGTGGTAGTTCTATTTGTTTGTGTGATACTACTATATAGTCTGAACCGTTTGGTAATCTTAATCTTATATCTATAAATTCTTTATCTGCTATTTGTGTTGGAAGCTGAACAACATTATATTCTTGTATTCTTACATCATCTGTTACTCTGTCATTGCTTCTTGCAATTAAATCAAATGTTAATACTGTATTCTTTTTCAAAGCTACTTTAGCTACAAGTGGAACTGTATTAAGTTCTACTGGTTGTTTGTTTTCTTCATAATAATAGCTTGTCTTTTTATAATCATCTTCATTTTTTACTATATATTTTTTTTGATTATTTTCTTGTATGTACATTCTTCCATTTTCATCTGTAAAAACTATGTTACCTTTTACATCTTCTAATCTATAATTATTAAATACTGAAATTATGCTTCCTACTGCAGAAGTTGGAACTGTTGACATTTCAACTTCTTGCAACTTTAACATCTCTGATGTTATTTCTTGTCCAGATTTTACATCTGAATTAAGTACAAAAACCTTTCCCAAATTTGCTCTCTTTTCTGCAATTTGTTTATTTAAATTTCCCACCTTCATCATTAATAAGGCTATAACTGCTCCTGTTATTAAAAGTGTTACTAACACTGCTATCAAAGCCGCTGTTGTTGCTTTTTTTTGCATTGGATTTACTGCCATTTTTCATATTCCTCCCTTGTATTTACTACTATAACTATTTTTTTTATTTTACAACATTTTCTTATCAAAAACAACACATTATCCTTTCGTAATATAATCTTAATATTTTTGTAATATTTCTGTAATATTTCTCTATGTAAAAAAATTGACTTTGCAAATATATACAGTTTAATATAACCTGCCTTCGTTGTATATTTTTTCTATACAATAATAAAAGCGAATATTAAATGGTAACATTATTATCTGCCATTTATTATCCACTTTTTTATTTATGTTATCCTCTTCTGCATCTACAACATCCACAACTATTATTATTGGTATTATTAGCACTGTTATTTCCACTACAGCCACAACTATTTGATTCATCTGTATTACTTGTATTGGTTCCTAATATAACAGTATTATTAGGAATTAATGGAGTTGTGTATGCTATCAAATCGCTTCTTCCTGTACAACCACAATTTGCATTGTTATTATCATTATCATTGTCGCCTTCGCACTGCTCTAGTCTTTCTAAAATTCTACATATAGTATTTACTATTACAGCTGTTATAAATGCTAAAATTGTAAGTGCTATTGCAACTACTAGGAAATTAGCGTCAAATGCTGCAAATGTAACTATTAAATATATGGCAAAAAATGTAATTCCAACTAAAATTGGAGATCTAAGAACTTTTTGTAACACAATGGCCAGCAAAATTGTTGCTATAGGAAGCGCAAAAAATATTAACAGATTGTTCATAATTCTCACCTTTCCTTTTTGGTATATATTATGCATTCTGTTAACACTTTGTTACTTTTTAATATTCAACTTTAATTAAGCAAAGTCCATGTGCTGGCAATGTTCTACCTGCCAATTTCCTATCTCTGCTTTCCATTATTTCTGGTATTTGTTCTGCTTTTATTTTCTCCATTCCCACTTCTACCAATGTTCCAGTTATTATTCTAACCATATTGTACAAAAAACCATTCCCAGTAAGTTCTATTATTATTCTTTCATTCTCCCTTTCTATTTCTGCTTTATATATTGTTCTTATTGTTGTTTTCCCGCTTCCTCCACTAGATTTAAAAGCTTTAAAGTCATGTTCTCCTTCAAAATATTTTATAGCCTTTTTCATTTCTTCAAAATTCAATTTTTGTGGCATATGATATTCCAAATTTCTATATATTGCAGACCCTTGCTCCGAATTATTTATTGTATATCTATATGTTTTTCTTTTACAATTATATCTACTATGAAAATTTTCTTCCACTTCTTCTGCTGATTTTATTCTAATGCTTTTCTTTAATTGTGAATTTATTGCTATTGGTATTTTTTCTATTTGAATTGTACTTTCCGTTTTAAAATTTGCAGTTTGTCCCAAACTATGTACTCCTGCGTCTGTTCTCCCAGAGGCAATTAATTCTATTTCTTCTCCTATTATTGTCTCAATAGCCTTTTCTATTTCTCCTTGTATATTAAGTTTATTCTTTTGTTTTTGCCATCCGTTATATTCTTTTCCATCATATTCTATTATTAATTTAATGTTTCTCATTTTCTTCAATCCTATTTTTATATTATTTAAGGTCTGTTATTTAAACAGACCCTTTTTTTCTTTTTTTGCCTAGTGTATGCATTTTTCTTGGAATTTCTTCTCCATATCTTTTGGTTAAGACATTTTTTATCAATATGCTTTTTAGTGTTTCTTCTTTTAAGTCTGCAATCAACGTTCCATCTTTTGCTAAAGAAACCTTACCTGTTTCCTCTGATACAACTATTGCTATACTATCCGTCTCCTTTGAAATACCTATTGCTGCTCTATGTCTTGTTCCCAATTCTTTAGCAATATTTTTGTCATTTGCAAGTGGCAATATACATGCAGCTGCAGCTATTTTATTATTGCTTATTACTACTGCCCCATCATGTAATGGTGTATTAGGTGTAAATATATTAACCAGTAATTGAGGAGATACTTCACTATCTAATTTTAATCCTGTTTCCATTATATCATTTATTTGTATATCTCTTTCTATTACTATTAAAGCTCCTGTTTTTTGCTTTGCAAGTTCCGTGACTGCAATTACTATTTTATATATATTTTCTTTTGTCTTTGTATATATATCATTCTCTATTCCAAAATATTTTGTTAATTTATTGGTTCCCAATTGTTCTAGCATTCTTCTAAGTTCTGGAGCGAATATTACAATTATTGCTATTACTCCATATGGCATAAACAGTGTTAATATAAAATTTAATATTTTAAAATGCAATATATCACTTAGAATTGTAATAATTATTACTAGTGCTATACCTTTTAACAGTTGCCACACCCTAGTTTTTTTAGAATATTTTATAAATTTATATATTAATCCGCTAACAATTGCTAAATCTAATATTAGCACAATTAATCTCCACGGATTTTCTTTTAAATAAATAAAGTATTCAACAATGCTATTCAATATATTATTTATATTTATTGTAAAATAATTTTCCAAACTATCCCTTCTATCTTTTGTATTCTAACCTACTAGTTGATATATCAATGTTGCTACTATACTAATAACAAACATTAAAGCTAATATGGCAGCAATTACTCTTGTAGCTATTTTTCCTATATCACGTTTTTTCTTTTTTGCCATTAGTTTTCCCCTCCTTAAATTTAACTCTACTTATGTTATAGCATATTTCTACTTTTTTTGCAAGGAATTAAAAAATAATTCTTCATCAATATGAAAGAAATGTGATAATATCTTAAGTAATGAAATGAGAAAAGTGTTTTTGATAAACTAAAAGTGGTCAAAAAAATTAGAAAATTCTAATTGAAAAATGGTTCACTTTTTAAAGTAAGTTTAATAGGGCTTAAGAAAAATCCCTCCTTGATATTTTATATTTTATCACGGAAGGATTTATTTACACAACTTTTTCTATACTCTCATTTATTTCCTATAATTTAATAAAATAAATTCATCTTTAAAATCTCTATATAATTTATTAGCAAGATTATCTGCTATTTCAATATATATACGCTCTGTTTCGCATACAATAGGAGAAACTTCCACAATATCATTAGTAGTCATTATTCTTGCACAACCACATTTGTATATACATCTATCTTTTAGAGAACATTCATCACAAACAACTTTACTTGTAAGTCTTCTTAATAAAATATCTTTTTTTCTTTCAGTATCAATCCCCTTTTTATAATCTCCTATTTCAAAACGAGAATCCCCTACAAATTGAATACAAGGATAAAATTTTCCATCAGCATTTACTGCTATACGATTTCCACTACAGCTATCAGAACATCTTTTTTTATGAATATTTAGATACATTTTAGTATCTAAAGGATATATTCTTATATAATTTTTCTTTTTAAATTCATTATAATATATATCAGAAATTTTTTTATACTCTTGCCTTAATATTTCTAATGAATTATCATTCCAATCATCAGAATAATTAAAGTTACAAGTAATACTTTTAAAGCCTAAATTTATTAGAAATTTAATACTATCAGCTAAATGTTTAACATTATTAGTACATATTACTGGTAAAGCCATACAATTCAAATTAGCCTCTAAGCATTTTTTAGAGTTTTTTAAAACCTCATCGAAACTCTCTTTATTAGCATTATTTATTCTATTAATGTTATGAACATCTGCATTTCCATCTATACTTATACCTACTGCAATATTATTCTTTTTACAAAATTTTATAAATTCATCATCTATTAATGTCCCATTAGTAGTTAATGAATATATAAATTGATGCTTTGATTTTTTTATTAAATTATTCCCTAAGGTTACTGTATCATAAATAAGTTGTTTTTCTAATAATGGTTCTCCACCAAAAAAAGATATTGTTGTATTTTTTTCCTTTGAATTTACTCGTTCTTTTAACAATTTTTCTATGACATTAAAATCAATTACTTTGTTAATTTTATTCTTTTCATAGCAATATTTACATTTTAAGTTACATGAATTTGTTAAATAAAAAATATACTCCATTTTCCACCTTACATTATATATAATTTTCTAGGTAAACTATAGCGAGAGAACTAATAACTATAATAGCTATACTTATACCAAAAATCCACCATTTTATTTTTCTATGTTTATTTAATTTTTTTAATTTCTCAGCAACTTCATTTTCACTTATACATTTATTAATTTTCTTTTTATTTACAAACAATAATATTGATGAAAGTATCATTATAAAAATAGAAATAGTTCTTATTAATTTGCAAATTTTTATTGGAAACACATTTGCTGGTACTGCAATTGCAATACTAGTCATAGGTTTTAACATTTGATCTGGCGTAATAGCTGTAGCCAATAACATTTCTTTCATAAAATTAGACTTTGGCACTTCTTTTATAGTTGGATATAATGCTTCGTTCTTTTCTTTTATTGGTTTTAGTTCCATATAATTAACTCCTTTATTTTTATTTATTCTACATTTTATCATATTAATAGTTTTTTATCTAGTAAAATATACAAAACTTCTTATTTTATTCTCTACAAAATTTTTCTTTTAAATAATGTGCTTGTTGTCTGCTTAATCTTTTATTTACTACTGCCAAATTTAATAGTGATTTTATGTTGTCCCACTTCATACATTTACAATGTCCTTTAGTAGTAAGTACTACAATATTCTGTTATTTCTTCAAATATATAATAAGGTATATTAAATTCTTCATTAATTGTATTCATTTTTAACTCCAAAAGGTATATGTTTTTGTTTATTGATAACAACAAAAGTGCTAACACTTATAAATGTAACATAAAAAATATTAAAATCAATACATATAAAGTGTGACATATGTTTAACAAACCTACACAAAAAAATCAACCAGATTTATTTTCTGATTGATTTTTGTATCTGTAGTTCGAACAGATTCGTTATTGGTGCGTTAGCGGAGGACGTATTCGAAAAACGCCTATGCTAAATTCACTCTTATATCCGTTTCAAATTCAGTTATAGCAATAGTTTGTTAAATGTGTACATACAAATGTAAGTTTTTTTACTATTTGCTATGTTTATAATTTAACATAAGTTTTTAAATTTTGCAATAGCCTTTTAAAACAATTAAAAATTGTTTATAATCTATGTATTTTATACCATATTTTGCACACATATTAGGAACTTTGGCTGCATTTGGAGAAAAATTTTCAGATGTTATTAAAATTGCATTCTCCGTTTTTGCCTTGGCAACAAGAAGTGCATCTGCTACAGGTTTGCCTTCTAAAATATTTTTTTCTTTTATATTGTTTTGGAAATTAATATTTTTATAAATTTCTTGCACAATATCTATTTCCTCTTCATTAGTAGGTTCTAAAAATATATGCTTTATATTTTTTAGTTCTTTTAACACTTCTGAATCTTTTTGATGTTGTCTTTCCATTTCATTGTATACTTCTTTGACAGATATTAGTTCGTTATTTTCTATCATTTTATCAAAACTTTTATATAAATCTGGAGTTGTTTCTCTAAAATAAAATCTAAAAAATGTTCTTAAAGCATTTGTATCAATTACATATTTCATTACCTACTAACCTCCTTTAGCATTATACCTAAACGAGGTATTCCTTCAACTTTAACATTTAAATAATTAGAAACTTCATATATATTAATCTTACCATTATAATATGTCTGACAAACATCATATATATAATTATCACCTAAATAAGATTTCTGAGTACTATAATAATTTCCTCCATTGTTCTTTTTATTTTCTCTATATATTTCATTACTAAACTCATTATGCATTTTTTCGTATAATGTTTTAGAAATCTTATTCAAGCTTAATAATTTTCTATATATAACTTCTCTGCTTACATTATATTTTTTAGCAAGATTATTTATATTGTTTTCAGTTAATTCTTTTCCCTTTAATTCCTGTTTAAAATTTTCACTCGGTACCAAAAACTCTCCAGCAAAAGAATTGCATAGTGTTTCTATTTCTCTATTGTTACTATTTAGTCTATCTAAATAATCATCTTCAGTTTTATCTATTCCACTAGTTTTAAGTATTATATGAAAGAGCTCATGAAATAATGTAAAAATTTGCCTACTAAACGACATCGAGTTGTTTATATATATAACTGGAAAATGCTCATCATACAAGCAAAATCCAGAGAACTTATTTTCTTTAAATGCATCTTTAAATACATATATTCCACATTCATAAAATGCACTTCTCCACATTTCGAAAGCATCTGAATAGTTTTTTGCTTTTTTTTGCAATTCTATACTAATATTTAAAACATCTCTTAACTCTTCGCAAAAATTAATATTCTTAATATCAAAATTCATATCAGTTAACTTTATTCTCTTTATTGTATCAAGTTCTTGCAAGTTTAACTGCATAACTCTAGCTTTATTCATTATCTCTAATATTTGAGTTGGTATTTCTCTATATATTTCATTATTTAAAGTTCTAAAATTCTTTTCTTGTTGTCTAACATTATTAGGTGGTTCTGGAAAAAAGAATATTGCTAGAGGTTTTTTATATATTGTATATGAAAGCTTTTCTAGTTGAGCATATGTTGGAAAATCTTTTCCTTCTTCCCATGCTTGAATATCTTCTATTTTTTTTCCCATTTTTTTTGCTACAATATCTTGGGATAAATTTAATTCTTGTCTTGCCCAAATAAGAATTTCCTTATTTACTTTTATCTTCATTGCTTTCCACCTTTCAAGTTCCACACCGTGGAACCATTGCTATTTCTTATCTTCATATTCTTCTTTTTGTTTTTCTATTTCTCTTGCTAATTCTTCTTCAGTTGGTAAATATAATTGATATTTTGACGCAAATAAATTCTTATTATCATTAAGAACAGAATATTTTACTATTGTATCTTTTTTGTCTGAACATAATATAATTCCTATTGTTGGATTATCATCTTCTGCTTTTATTTCATTATCATAATATCTAACATAAAAATCCATTTGTCCAATATCTTGATGTGTTAGTTTGTCCAATTTTAAATCAATTAAAACGAAACATTTTAGCACATAATTGTAAAACACTAAATCAATATAAAAATTGTCGCCATCTACATCAATTCTTTTTTGCCTTGCTACAAAAGAAAATCCCCTACCTAATTCTAGTAAAAATTCTGATATATGTTCAAGCAAATTAGATTCTAAGTCTTTTTCTAAAAATCTTCTGTCTTTTATATCTAAAAATTCTAAAACATAAGGGTCTTTAATAAAGTCTTGAACTTTCTCCTTTTTCTCTAAAATATTTATTTCATTTTTTACTTCTTCTTTATGTTCTTCACTTGTTGATAAAAGCCTTTCATAATAAAAACTATTTATTTGCCTTTCTAATTGTCTAACACTCCAATTTGACTTTATTGTTTCTTCTAAATAAAAATTTCTTTTAGCCTCATTATCTATA
>ULPG01016110.1_pt1 | contig 21893 bp, 16 predicted proteins | sample 1953321 | NCBI WGS metagenome assembly ULPG01 (sample SAMEA4835624, study PRJEB28245) | human gut metagenome | biome: gut microbiome; material: fecal sample | place: Denmark | collected 2008 | reverse complement strand
TGCTGTTCTTTCTTTGTGCGGGATTGCCTTAAGAAACACCTTGTGTGGAAGCGATTCTGATCAGGAATCATCACGCGGCATTCCTGCGAACGTTTTATTTCAGCTCGCACGAATATCATAGCATAGCGTCTTAAAATCAAGAAATCCGAATCAGAAAACTGAAAGGCAGCAAAACCAAGGCATTCCGTTGTGGGCGGATTTTTTCAATACCGGGATTGCCGATTTGTCAAGCAGTATTGCAAAGCAAAGTTTTCTGTTTCAGAAATTATTTATTTTCTGTTACAGCTAAGTGCTTGCATTCAGCCGTTTACAAAGAAAAAAGCTGCCCATTCCGAGCAGCAATACAGGTTATTGTTCAAAGAGTTCTCGATGCGTTTCCATGACCGTTTCTAAATCATCCATAAACATACAGTCTATGATGCATTGGTAGCGGTAGTATCGAAGCATTACCGTTTTTGTAAAACCCATCGTTTCCAGCAGCATAGCAGACAGCAGCGGTGGCAGACTTAACCCAACAACAAGTTTTGTAATCTGCTCAACATCGTAAGGAAAGCTGTTGTCTTGGCACATACGCGAAATCGTAGATTCCGATAAGCAGCAGCGCTGGGCTGCCTCACGTTTTGTCCGACAGCGGTCTTTCACCAGCTGTGACATAGCTTTTGCAGGTGTGCGTGGAAAGCTTTCAAGATATGCGACATTTTTCATCATGACTTCTTCTGGTGTCAGTCCGGCAATTTTAGCACTCTTCATAGCGTGAATCATACCATAGCGTTCATTGTACTCCTGATCCGAGTGAAGTTCACCAATCTTGTAGTTCTCATGGTTCGTTCGGTAGTGCTTCTTAAACTTCAGGCAGCACTCGTCCAAATGAGATAAAGCCCACGCCGTCAGGCAAACGCCTTTGGGTGTCTGGGATACGAAACTTGGCATGTTGACACATACATGACCATCCGCATAGATAAACTGATGGGTGCTAATCAAGCTGCGAAAGTCCGCGTCTTTTTCATACAGCTCTGTAAATTGAGAACGACCGATAACAAACGTTTCACCAGCACTAAGACGCTCTGGATTAAAGGCAAACGGTTCAATGTAGCTGCCATCGACATAATTGCAAGCACCTTTTGCAGCCGTTGCGCCAAGCATAATCAAACGAGCCTTTATCAGTGACCGACGTTTTTGCTTTTCTTGAGAAATTCTATATATCACATAGAAAATCTTTTTCCCCATGTTGTCATTGCTGTTTGCAATCTCGCGCCAATATTCCTGCACCATAGGCATAAGAACAGGTCTTGGGAAAATTCCCGCATAGCTCACATAAATTGCCTGCCTTTCTACCCACCGAATGTCCTTTTCTGCCGGTTTCGATGCTTTATCTGCTTCTTGATACTCCAACAATTTCAAATCGGCAGAATGCAGCTCTTGAAGTTCAAAAAACATGCTATGCCATTCATAGTGACCGCATTCATGATAAATAGCCCGTTCTATGTCAGAAGAAGGATACACGTTGTCGTTGAGAATGATGGTCTTTGCAGGAATAATGCATTCATGCCATGCCTCATCGTCTGTTGCAGAGCCAATGTTTCCTGATTCAGTTACGCGCACACTGCCTTCCTTCATAAAGAGCATTGCAGACGTATAGTGGTTGCGATATAAAGAGACATTTGTAATATTAAGCCCCATCGCATGAGCAAGTCTTGTCGCACCATCATGCTGATACTTCTGTGTGGCATCTTTTCCAAGATACTTTCCCAGCATTTCCAGAACAAGAACTTCCATTTCTTCATAAGAAAGCACCGGCACCAGAAACTTTGATAGCTTTGGCATCCTTCTTTCAGGGAGTCCTCCCATTGTCACATCGGTAACACTGCCAATCCTCCGAATCCCGTTTTCCAGCACAAAATCAGCAGTGCAGCAGATATAGCGAATCACATAATGCGGAATTTTCCCATCAGCGCAGACAGCAACTTTGATGCGGATTTTCATATCTGCACGCAAATTAATCCTATCTTTGCGCCAGAAAGCTGAGCGGACGATTTTTCCTGCGGAGCGGTCAAAAGCAAGTTTTACGCACCACAGCGCTTCGTCATCCTGCTGCTCCAACCCCAAATTAAGATGCTGCTTGTGTTCCATGTCAATCACAGCTTCAATCTCGTCCATCATTTCATCAAGATAGTGATGCTCAATATAGTCCTGCATCGATTGCAGGACAGAAGCCATCTGGTCGCTCACTCTTGTCGCCTCCTTGCAGATTATCAGCATGACACTGTTATTATATGATACTGGATAGCACATTGCAAGGCGTAATGTGAACATTGGTTGATTTTTAAGACATTCTGATTTTGCATATTGACAAGTATTCCGTAATCTATTATCATGTATATTATTACTGACATTGGAGTGTGATGATATGAAGCTGGCGCGAATTTTCTCTAACAAAGGCAGTCTGTCGCGTAATGCAAAAACGCAAACACAGGGAAAAAATATGGTTCGAGATAGGATTTCTTTTGCAAGCCGCTTGAAAGAGCTGCGCATGATTGCCCACATTTCCCAGATTGAGCTGGCGGAGCAGCTGCACGTTTCAAGGGCAGCTGTCGCCAATTGGGAAACTGGCAGGACTCGACCGGATATAGCGAACATTCCTGCATTATGCAGCTTGCTTGATATTTCGATTGAAGAGTTCTTCAGCGATTCATCAGACCCTGACAGCAATGCAGAACTTCGCTTATTAAGCAGCTATCGCAAACTTCCAAGCGCCCATCGTGCCATTGTTCTTAGCATGACAGAGCAGCTTCTGGCTGCTGAACGTTCCACACGCATAGACCCGCAAAATGTGCAGGAAATGCAGATTGAGCTGGTTCAGCTGCCTATGGCAGACGATGCCGTGGCAGCAGGGTTCAATCTCGATGATTTCAGCGCACACTGCAAGCAGGTTTACCTCCACTCGTCGCCAATTACGCGCAGAGCTGACCTGATTTTTCATGTGAACGGTGACAGCATGGAACCCGCGTTTCCAAATCAGAGCTATGTGCTTGTTAAGCGTGACGATGCACCTCGTTATGGTGAAGTTGGCATCTTCCAAGTAGATAATGCACTATTTATCAAGGAATACCGAAAAGACGGACTGGCTTCCTTGAACCCGAAGTGGCCGCTGATGCAAAAGGACCACTATGGAAGCATCCAATTTGTGGGGCGAGTCGTCGGCTTGCTCGATGAACATGCGTTTGCAACACGCGAGGAAATTATAACCTTTACGCAAAAAAACTGATGTGTTCAGCGAATGGCTGCTGCAAGTTAAGCAGCAGTGCTTAAAGCGATTGTGTGAGGATGAAAGCGCTATGTCTGAGAATAACTACAGAATTACAGACCGTCCATTGTTTCTTCTGCGGTATATCGTGCAGCACACCAATGATGACCACAAAGTATCGTTAGCGGATTTGATTGCATATTGTGAGCAGCACGGGCACAGCGGCTCACGGCACGCAATCAGCAATGATATTGACATTCTCAATCGCTATGGATTCGATATTATCTGCACGAAGGAAGGCAATAAGAATTTTTACAGCTACGGCAGCCGCCTGCTGGAAACAGCCGAACTGCGGATGCTGATAGATGCGGTAGCCGCTGCGCCATTCCTCACAGCCCGTCATACCGCCTGCCTCACGCAAAAGCTGGCATCAATTGCCGGACTATATGATGCTGAACAGCTCTGCGCAACGGTTTCAGCAAGCAATCAGTCGAAAAGCGTCAATGGTCGTATTTTTCTATCGATTGATATTATTCATCAGGCAATAGCAGCATCAAAGAAAATCAGCTTTCAGTATGCTGCCTATAACGGGCAGCACAATCGCGAGCCACGGTTTTCTGAAGAAATTGGTTTTTCTCCGTATTCGACCATATGGCGGACAGATTGGTATTACGTCGTAGGCTGGTCTGACAGCGAATCAGCTATACGCGCTTATCGTCTTGATAAAATGCAGATTCCCTGTTTCGTAGATGCGGAAGCTGTCAAGCAGCCGCTTGATTTTCACCCTGCTGATTATGTGGAATCTTATCTTTCTCATGCATGTGTTTATCAGAAAACAGCCGTTACGCTGGAATGCGAAAATAGCATGATGAACCATGTAATTGATCAATTTGGTGAGCATTTCCCATACAGGCAGATAGACAACACGCATTTTCAGGCGACGATTCCTGTGAAACTCACAAGATCATTTTGGGGATGGATTTTTGAACACGCGGGGAGTATACGAATCGCCGCGCCAGAATCCGTCCAAACGCAGTATCGCAATATGCTGCGGCGTGCATTAGAGTCCATCAACTGAACTGCTTCTCGCAAAGCTGCTGTTCAGTAAACAGTCTTTTCTAAATTTTGCATACTCCATAGTAAATTTTTTTTGCTATGGAGTCCTTTTTTATGTCGCAAACGGGACACAAATTTACAGTTCAAGAGTGAAGGGGGAACCTTCAAATTGCTGCATGAGGTGATTTGCAATGATGAAAGTGCCAGAATTTCAGGCTGCAATGGAGCGCACCGGCGTTGAACGCAAATGTTACACGACGGATGAAGTCGCGACGATGCTTGGCATCAGCATGAAGAGTGTTTATCAGCTGCTCAAACAGAATGCCTTCCGAAGTATCCGTCTGCCCGGAGGAATCTACCGAATCCCGAAAACTGCTTTTGATGCATGGCTCAACGCACAGCCTGAGCGCTAAGCAGGAAAGCAGGGTATCGACAGACTAAAAAAATGGCGGAAGATGTGCTATCGTTTTTGCTGGCAGGTGAAAAATCTGACTGCCGGAAAGGAGAATCACCATGAACAGAGTGCGGGAAGCATCAACCATGTCAGTGCCGACCATGCGTCAGATGCTGGGGCTGAAAAAAACAGCCAGCTACTGGCTGATTAAAAAGCAATGGTTCGATGTTCTCATTATTCACGGAGAAATGCGCGTAGTCATCAGCTCGTTTGAAACGTGGTATGCCAATCAAACCCATTACCGAAAGGTAAATGGGCCGCCGCCGGGAGAAGAACTGCGAAAGAAGTCGTATTCCGTGAAGGATATTTCTAACCTGCTTGGCATCGGAATTGATACCGTCTACGACTTGATTCACCGGGAAAAAATTCCGTATTCCGTGTATCAATACGGTCAGTGGCGCGTCGATGCTGCAGTGTTTCAGTTCTGGTATAATTCGCAATGCACCTATCATCTTGTCACAGCTGAACACCCAAACGAGCTGCACAAAGCAAACCTCATGAAGCTCACGGAATTTGGGCGTTTACTGGGGCTTGAGCGTGATGAAACATACAAATTGGTTCGGCAGCTAAAATATGTGCTGGAAATTGTTAGTATCAACAGGCAGCTGTATGTTACCATGAGCAGCTATCAGCGCTGGCGTGAAACCGAGACGCGGACAGACGCGGAGATTGCTGCGTCTGTTGCAAAACGTTCGCGAAAGGAATTGCCGCAAATATTGCCGGCTGTCAGCAGCGTCGAGCAGGAGAGCCCATCCATTCCAGCACAAAAATTCTTCACTGTGCCGGAAGCAGCGTCATTTCTGCATTTGTCGGAAAGAACCGTCTACCGGCTGTGCTCTGACGGACGAATTCCGGCAAAACGAGTAGCTTCACAGTGGCGCATTGCGCGGGCTGACCTCGAAGCACTGTCCAATCAGAATAGCATCAATCAGCAAGGAGGAGAAATGAATGGCGACAATCATCTGTAAACGCAACAAGTTCAACGTTGTCTATTCCTACTATGATGAGGCGGGAAAGCGCCATCAGAAGTGGGAAGCCTTTTCGACAATGCCGGAAGCGAAGCAGCGCAAATCGGAAATCGAATACAAACAGCAGCTCGGCTCATTCACCATTCCGACCTGCAACACGCTCAATGAACTGCTGAAAGAGTATGTTTCGCTCTACGGCAAGACGAAGTGGGCGATTAACGGTTACAGCTCAAACACCAGGCTGATTCGGCACTACATTGCCCCCAAACTCGGCGAACTGCGGTTGAAGGAAATTACGCCGCGGGTGCTGGAAATGTTCTATCAGGGACTGCTGAAAACGCCCGCGGTGCCCTTGATGACGGACAAGAAGTATCGCCAAACTGGGAAGTTTGTGCAGCCGCCGACGATTCGCAAAATCCACAATCTTCTGCACAGTGCTTTCAATCAGGCAGAAAAATGGGAGCTCATCGAAAAGAACCCTGCCAAGTTTGCAACCCTCCCGAAATACGAAATGCAGGAGCGCGACATTTGGGATTCGCAGACGCTGTTCCACGCGATTGACTGCTGTGAAGATGAGCGACTGAAACTGTGCCTGAATCTGGCGTTTTCCTGCTCTTTGCGCATTGGTGAACTGCTCGGACTGACGTGGGACTGCGTGGACATTTCGGAAGAGAGCATTGCGGCGGGAACAGCCCACATTGTCGTCAACAAGCAGCTCCAGCGCGTCAACAAGCGCAGCATGGAAGCTACCGACAGCAAGGACGTGCTGACCACATTCCCCGAAATCGGCTTGCAGAACAAAACTGTGCTGATTTTGAAAAAGCCGAAAACGCGCGCCAACATCCGGAAAATTTTTCTTCCCAAGACGGTTGCTGAAAACCTGACGAAGTGGAAAATGGAGCAGGATTTGCTGATTGAGCAGCTGGGTGCAGAGTACCACGACTACAAACTCAAGCTGAATGGCGGCGATATTAAGGCGGTGCAGGGGGATTCCGGTCATGCGCAGGCGACAATGGTAACGGATCAGTATTCGCACATTCTGGACGAAAGTCGAAGAAACAATGCGCAGCTGTTTGAGCAGGCGTTTTATGGCGGAAATGGCGTGCAAATCGTGCCGGAACCGCAGGATAAAGCCGTGGAAGAGCAAGTACAGCAGGCTGGGCTTAATTCAGAAGTGCTGCTCAAAATTTTCAGCAATCCGGATATGGTCGCTATGCTGAAAATGCTCGCCAAGACGCTGGGATAATCACGAACACCCCAATATACTCGAAAGCTCTGCGGAAATCTCCCGCAGAGTTTTTTGCTGCCATCAAAAGCGGCAGGCGGTTTGCATGCCAGCACACAGCTGCTTCTTTGTCTAACCGCATCCAACATAGCGAAACAGGGCATGAGAAGAGTTGATAATTCGATGCACAGGAAATCATCACGGTTACTAAAAAATATTGTTATTTTATCCATTGAAAATCCACAAAGTCATACAGATAATGCCAGAAAATGCGGAGTGCAGAAAATTGCTGACACGCTGCGCACGCGAATGTTAGGCAAATCGCCCGTTTGCCAGAACAGCGGTGTTGGCAAAAAGGCGAAATGTTGGAAAGCTGCCAACAGCGCCAGCAGCGGCGCAAAAAGCAAATTTCCAATAGAAGGCAAAAAAATCCTTTCCAGCCGATGTCCTTCGCGCGTTTGCCAACACGCACGCGAGAACGTCAACCAGAAAGATTTATTTATTTGGTAATGAGCCCAGTGGGAGTCGAACCCACGACCGACTGCTTAGGAGGCAGTTACTCTATCCAACTGAGCTATGGGCTCATGTGCCTGAAACCCGGTGATTTCAAGGCTTTCACACGATTTCAACGTGATTCTTTCGGCTTTATTTTAGTTCTATTTTGATAAGGAAAGTGATTATGAAATCATATTCATGTTCCTTCTCATCGCGAAGCGACCATGTTTCTTCCGCAGAAGGCTTGGGAAGCGGTTTGTCCGCCACTCGGTAGGTTTTGAAGTCCAGTCCTATCAAGTCAGCGGCGCAAAGGGAAGCGTTGAGCGCTTTCTTAGGAAAACGCACTCCCCTCTCCCAATCGTATCCCCTGGTGTGCCGAGAAATGCCGATATAGCACGGATTTTCCTGTTCCGAATCCCATCAGGTATCTCTGCTGTACCGTCCAAATTCGGCCTTTTTCGGGGTGGAAATTAGCTGAAAATTAGCTGGAGCTAATTTTGAGAACAGGCCCTTATCCGCGCAGTTCCCTGGAAGGGACGCGCTATTCTATGTCAAAAAGCATATTTTCATTCTTTTATTCTTTCAATCGGAAGCGAAATAATGGGATACATGTATGGCAAAATAGAAAGGCGCACACAGTAAACGATTCCCCAAGCATTGATAATACTACCTATCTTTACATTCGACAAACAACCAACGCGGAGTACTTGATAATCCGCCTATTTTGCGATAGAATGGAACTGGAATCAGCGCAGGAGGGGAGGTTGCCGTATGGAACGCCAAAAGCTGCCGGTGGGGATTGAGAATTTCGCGGAAATCCGCACCGAGGGGTTTTACTATGTTGACAAGACTGGATTGATTCGCGACTTGCTGGCCGACTGGGCGAAGGTCAACTTGTTCACCCGCCCACGTCGTTTCGGCAAGACGCTGAACATGAGTATGCTCAAGTCCTTCTTTGAGATCGGCACGGACAAAACGCTGTTTGACGGGCTGGCTATCTCGAAGGAAACAGCACTGTGCGAGACGTACATGGGCAAATTCCCGGTTGTGTTCATTTCGCTCAAAGACGTGGATGGGCTGACGTTCGAGACCGCCTATGGCATGTTGCGGCGCATTCTGCAAGCTGAAATGTCACGTCTCTGTTTCTTAGAGGGCAGTCAGCAGATTCCAGAAGATAACAAATCCGCATTGCGGCGCTTCCTGAAAGAACAGGATACGCAGGACGATGTGCGTGAAAGCCTCAAAATGCTGTCATCGCTCCTGTATCAACATTATGGGCAAAAGGTCATTCTGCTGATCGACGAATACGACGTACCGCTGGACAAGGCGTTCCAGCACGGTTACTATCGTGAGATGGTGGCGCTCATCCGCAGTTTGTTCGGGCAGGCGCTGAAGACCAACGATTTCCTGCAATTCGCGGTGCTGACGGGCTGTCTGCGCGTGTCGAAGGAGAGCATCTTCACGGGACTCAATAACTTCAAAGTGTTGTCCATCACGGATAGCCGCTACGACGAGCAGTTCGGCTTCACCGACGCGGAAGTGAAGCAGCTTTTGGCGGATTATGGTCTGTCGTCGCACGAAAGTGAAATGAAGGAATGGTACGATGGCTACCATTTCGGCAATGTGGATGTGTACTGCCCGTGGGATGTCATTAACCATGTGGATAGGCTTGTCAGCGATCCAGACGCGGAGCCGCAGGATTATTGGATCAACACGAGCGGCAACGCACTGGTAAAGCGGTTCGTGGACAAGGCGGACAAGACCACGCAAGGAGAAATCGAGCGGCTGATTGCAGGAGAAGCCATCGAAAAAGCAGCCCGCTTGGATTTAACCTACGATGAAATCGACAACAGCATCGACAACCTGTGGAGCGTGCTGTTTACCACTGGCTATTTGACACAGGCGGGGCGTGTGGAGCGCGGCGTGTACAAGCTGGTAATTCCTAATCGCGAGGTGCGCGAGGTCTTCATCCTCCAGATTCAGGAGTGGTTCAAAGAGACTGTCGTGCGCGATACGAAGCCAATGCAGGCGTTCTGTCAGGCATTTCTGGATGGCAACGCCGAGGAAATTCAGAAGCGGCTGAACATTATTCTCAGCAAAATGATCAGCATTTTGGATACAAAGGCGAAGGACGATCAGAAGGAGAATTTCTATCATGGATTGCTACTGGGGCTGCTGCGAAGTGAGCCGAACTGGTTGATTCTGTCGAACGTCGAGTCCGGTGAGGGCTTCTGCGACATCATGATTGAGCCGGAAGATCCGGACGCAGGCATGGTCATTGAGGTGAAATACTCCCCTACGCTGGCGGGATTGGATGCAGCCTGTGCCGCCGCGATGGCGCAAATCAAGGAAAAGCACTACGATGAGCGCCTGCGCAACGAAGGGCGCGAGAACATCACAGCGTTCGGCATTGCGTTCTGGAAAAAGCGCTGCCGGGTTGTGTTCGAGCGGATGACGTGAAGGCGGGAACGTATTTCCACAATCGCTTTTGCACTTTTGTAAAATACATACAAATTGAGGCGAAGCCGGTGAATGGCTTCGTCTCAATTTGTGTCGTTTCGTTAACAAATCTGTTAAAGTCTATACTTCTACTAGCCTTAAGCTGAATATTCGAGGTTTTCAATTCCGCATTACTGGACTGGCGTTTATCATTAAATGATTCCAAGTTATAATCATTTTTCACATTCACATCCAATTATAAATTTATTACAAAATTCAACATACTATTTCCTGCTGTGATTTATCGCCTTGACTGACCTTTGTACGTTCGAGCAAATATTCGATATAGTTGCGGAATTTGATAATGACTCATGTTATCATTTTATATTGTAAACCGGTCTATTCCTTACGTTTCTCTGCAACGAAACTTCCACGTTGTCTCATAACACTAATAATGTTATATACATGCTGTAGTTTTAGAGCTTGTCTTCATAAGTGAAACGTGGTATAATAGCAGCATGAAAGAAGTAAGAGCAGGGCGCAAGCCGTACCCGACGGACTTGACAGACAGCCAGTGGGAAGAAATAGAGCCACTGTATTCGGGAATGCGGAATCGGAAGTGGAGCAAGCGCGAACTGACAAACGCCGTGCTGTACATTGTAAAGACCGGCTGTCAGTGGCATCAACTTCCGCATGACTTTCCGCCGTATCAAACGGTGTACAGCTTTTTCAGCCGTGGAACAAAGTCGGGATTGTGGGAGAAAATCCTCGCTCATCTGGTTGAAAAAACTCGTAAAGATGCGGGGAAAAGTGCCGAACCGCACTATGCGCTAATTGATTCGCAAAGCGTAAAAACGGTTGCGGACAACGAAGCGCGCGGCATCGACGGAGGAAAAAACAAAAGGGCGCAAACGGCATGCCGTCGTAGACACAATGGGTAACTTGCTGAGCATCGTGGTTCATGCTGCCAATATCCACGACACGAAATCGGGCATTCTGGCGGCGCAGAAAGCCTGCGAAAAGTATCCGTCAATTCAAGCCTTTTGTGCCGATGCAGGCTATCGCGGCACGTTTATCGCCGAAGTACAGCAGCAGCTCCAGCGCCGAGTGGACATTTCCGAGAAAATTAAGCCTCATGAGTGGGTAAAACTTCCGTGGCGCTGGATTGTCGAACGTACCTTTGGCTGGATGAATGCTGCTCGCCGTCTCGCAAAGGAGTTTGAAATTTTAGTTTCAATTGAGGAAGCAATGATCCGCATTGCAGGTGCCGCTGTGCTGCTTCATCGCTTATGAAGACGGGTTCTAAGACAGAAATCGGCGTAGACGTCGTTATGCGCGATTCGGTGCGCATCAAAAAGCAATAATGCAATTTCCAGATAAAACGCTGCCCGGTTTGATTTTTTCTCAAACCGGGCAGCGCCTTATATTATTTCCAAATGAGAATGCACCAAGGCGCGAGCAGATGGCGCAGCTGAATCCGGAAATCGTATTATTTTTGGGTTCTTCGCGGAAAGTTGCAAAGCAATCGTATTATACTATTTCCAAATAAGAATGCGCCCAGATGCGCCGCGAATTTTTCGTTCTGGCTAACGAGTGTGAAACGCAGCGTAGCAGCGCTACGCTAAGTGGAATGAGCAGACGCCAGAGCAGAAAAGGCGCAAGCAGATGGCGCAGTTGAATCCGGAAATCGTATTACGCATGATCTCGCTAGCGTTCCCGATACTCCTGCGCGGTGCAGCCCATCCATTTCCGGAACCATCGGGCAAAATAGTTGGCGGTATTGAAGCCCGTCTGCTCCGCAATAGAGGCGATAGACTGGTCGGTTTCGCTGAGGAGGCTGCACGCCTTCTTCAGCCGGGACTGTGCAATGCTGTCGCTGAACGACACGCTGCTGCATTCACGGTACACACGCGAAATGTAGGTGGGATGGAAATGCAGCGCGTCCGCAATCGCGGTGAGCGACAAATCGCCGCTTAGATGCTCGGCTATATACTGGTCAATCTGCCGCACAATGTGTCGCTGACGGTGCATTTGCTTTTTGGAGCGTGCATTGAATACCTCCTGCGCCAGATGGTTCAGCTTGCGCTGTAGCTCGCTGAGCGGCGTTCCGGGCTTAATCACCAGCCTTTCCAGCGCGGGCGACGCAATGTCGCCCGTCAGGAAGGCGCCGCTGCAGTCGCGCATGAACTGCGCCAGCGCCTCGTAAAGCTCATCGGTGCTTCGCTTATCGCTGGTATCTGCCAGAAGCTGAAAAAAACGCGGGGTTTCTTCAGCAAAGAGATCCTCCTGACCGGTAAGCAGGTATTCCTTCATGCGGATAAGGCTTGCCTGTCCGTCGCTGACGGATACCAGCGGCATCGAGGACGTTGGCTGCGCCTGCGTCGCGTGCAGCGTGACCAGTTCGCCGGACGCGGGGCTGACCTGATTGATCAGCTCCAGCATCTGCGCCGCTCCCTTCCCCAATGCCTTCCATTCTGTTTCGCAGTCCATCAGGCAGACCGTCAGCTGCTGTCCCTGCTGCTCGATCATCCGCTGCGCATTCTCCAGGTGTCCCTCCAGCAGCGCGCTGTCCTCCTCCGAGGGCTGAAACACAATGGAGAAGCAGCGGGCATTCATGTCGGTCAGCAGCATCGGCAAATGGGGGCGCATCAGCTCCTCGATCAGGTTCATCGACTGATGCAGAAGCTCGGGGCGCATGGCTGCGCCGAACATGCCATATCCCATACGCACCGGTCGATGTGCGTCAAAGGGAAAACCGCTGTTCTTGATGGCGGCAAGCAGCGATTCCTCTTGCAGCTGTCCGCCGTGCATGGCATGGAACACCAGCTGCCGCAGCTGCCTTGCATATTCGCTCGCCACCGCCGCCTGCCGCATCAGCCTCGCGCTTTCCTCCTGCAGGTTCTCTACCGCTCTTTCCACCGTGCTGATAAGCACTTGGTCGCCTTCGCTTTTGAGTACATACGCAAACGCACGCTGCTTCAGCGCTCGGCGCGCATATTCAAAATCGGAATAGCCAGTCAGGTAGATAACGCGGGTCATCGGCCAGCGTTCGCGCACCATGCGGTGAAGCTCCAGCCCCGACGCTCCGGGCATTTCAATATCGGTCAACAGAATATCCACGCGGTTGCGGTTCAGCACGGCGCACGCCTCGTCGCAGCTGTAGCAGCGGCGAACCTCCAGCCTGTCCTGAAACACCTCCTGAAGCATATGGTACAATCCGTCGGCAATGATAACCTCGTCATCGACAATAAGAAGCGATTCCACGCCGCCTCACCTCCCTGTCATCGGGAATAGGATTGTCACAGACAATCCGTCCGCAAAGCTTTCCAGTTTCAGCTCATAATGATCACCGTAGAGCAGCTCCATGCGGCGATACAGGTTATACAACGCGCTGCCCTCCGCCAGTTCTCCGGCGCGCATTCGCTCGTCCAGGCGGCGCACGTTCTCCGCATCCATCGTTCCGCCGTTATCATATACCGTTACGCCGAAGCGATCCTGCTCCATGATAAAGCTGACCTCCACCACGCCGCCGCTTTGCTTGTTCTTCACGCCATGCACAAAGGCATTCTCCACCACCGGCTGAAGAATCAGCGGCGGTATGTTTTCCTGCGCGATTTCCTCCGGCAGCTCGTTCATATGCACGCGCACCCGTGGAGAAAAACGCATCCCTTGAATTTCCAGGTACTGTCTGATATGGTTCACCTCGTCGCGCAGGGGAACGTCATGCTCCGGAATGGTCGTGATGTAGCGGTAATAGCGGCTCAGATTCAGGCTCAGCCGCGCAATGTCTTCGTTGCCGTCCTGCTGCGCCATGCGGTAGACCATAAAGAGCGTGTTGTAAAAGAAATGCGGATTGATTTGCATTTGCAGCTGCCGAATCTCCGCCTGCTGTGCGCGCAGCCGTTCCTCATAAACCTGCGCCTTGAGGCTTTCCAGATTCTCCATCATGGAGTTAAACTGGGCGTAGAGGTCGTCAAAGCCCGCATCCGAGCGGTCAATATGGAAATGTCCCGTTTCGCCCGCCTGACGCAGGGAATCGGCAATGGTGTCCAGCGGCTGAAGGATATATCGCCGGAAATAGGTAAGATAAATAACCAGCAGCACCAGCGCCAGCGCGGTCAGCAGGCAGACCCACATACGATGGCGCATCAGCGGCTGCAATTCATCCGCTATCGTGCCGACACAGCGAAGCGTAAGATGCAGCAGCGGTATTTCCGCCTCTGCGGAAAAAGTGCTTTCCCCCTGCACGCCCAAAAGGCTGCTGCCCTCCTTTCCGGCGGACAGCAACCCATTTTTCGTTCCGGCACTGAAAAACACCGTGCCTTCCGGCGTATACAGCGTCATGTCCAGCGCGTTTTCGCTGGCCAACAGGCGCATTCGCCGTTCGAGACGTTCCGGCGATATGCAGACAGAAATGAGGAACATCGGCTCGCCCCGCGTTACAGGGTTGCAAAGCACGTACAGATTGCCCCCATGCTCTGCGATGCGCAGCAGCTTTCCGTCCACCAATTGCCGGAAAGTCGCGTATTCGCTCCGATCCATCGTATCATAGATGGATTTTTCCGTCGAGATAACGCGGTCAATCTGCGGCAGCAGGATCTTTGCGTTTTCCAGCAAATCACACGAGCGCTTCATGCGGAGCAGCTTATCAGACAGCCCGCTAATGCTGGCGATGCGCTGATAGGCGCTGAGCCGCGGATAGGCGATGACATACCGCAGCAGCTCCTTATCCGCCGCAAGCTCCTGACACTGGGTAATCAGATTTCCGACCTCCAGATTGATTTGCGACGCAATATAGCTGCATTCCCGTTCGCTAAGCGCCTCCATGTTCCCATGAAGGGTCTGCAATCCCATATGGTTCAGGTAAAGCCCGATGGCATAGAACACCAGCACCACGGCGACCGTGATGGCCAGCAGGCGGATGAACCCACGGCGATTTAGACCCAGCGGCTGTTTATGCATGCGCAATTATCCCTTCACAGACCCCAGCACCATGCCCTTGACGAAGTAGCGCTGCAAGAAAGGATACAGCACCAGCATCGGGAAGCATGCTACAAAAATCATGGCGCATTTCACGGTTTTGTCGGATACCAAGGCAAGCGCCTCCCAGTCGCCGGCGCCCATCTGCGTGAGCTTCTGGTCAATGACGATGGTTCGCATGTAGCTCTGCAAAGGATATTGCTCCGGACCTCTGCTGTAGATGATGCCGTTGAACCATTCGTTCCAGTGATACACAGTGGAGTACAGGGCGACGGTGGCGAGCGCCGCCTTGGAGGTGGGCACAAAGATCTGCCACAGAATGCGCCACTGGCTGGCACCGTCCATGATGGCGGCCTCCTCCAGCTCTCGGGGCGTCTGACGGAAGAAATTCAGCAGCAGAATAATGTTGTACACAGGGACAGCGCCGGGAATCACCAGCGACCAGAAGGTTCCCTTGAGTCCAGTAAGGTTAATGACCATGTACAGCGGAATCATGCCGCCGGAAACCAGCATGGTAATGAAGAAAAACCATGCATACGCCGTGCGGGCGCGGAACTGGTTTGTTTCCTTGCTCAGCGGATAGGCGCAAATGATGCAGAAAAACATGTTCAGGCTCACGCCGACCAGCACACGCTTGAGCGAAACAAGCATCGCCGTCCAGAAGGGAGCGCGGTTGATGACATACTTATAGCTTTCCAGCGTGAACTTCACCGGCCACAGCGCAACCAGTCCGCCGGAGGCAGAGGACTTATCTGACAGGGAGATGGCGAATACGTGAATCAGCGGAATCAGGCAAGACGCGGCCAGCAAACCGATTACCAGGGCGTTGACCACAACGAATACCCGGGCTCCGAAGCTCTTTGACTTAACCATACCACGCGCCTCCTCATCAGAAAACTCTGTAATCTGCGAACTTGTAGGCACACAGATAGCTTACAGAGATAAAGAGTGTCGATACAACGGATTTGAACATGCTCACAGCGGCGGACTGTCCCCACAGACCGTTCTTAAAGCTCAGGCGATAAATGAACGTATCCAGAATATCGCCGGTGGGATAAACAGCCTCGCTGTACATGTTATAAACCTGATCAAAACCGGCATTGAGCACGTTGCCAAGGCTCAGCACCATCATCAGCACGATAATCATGCGCATATTGGGCAAGGTGACATGCATGATCCGCTGAAAGCGGTTGGCGCCGTCAATGGTCGCGGCTTCATACTGGGTGGGATCGATGTTGGTAATAGCAGCCAGATACACAATCGTACCAAAGCCAAATTCCTTCCATACGTCGGTAAACACCAGCGTAAATCGGAACCATTTGTTGCTGCCAAGGAAGAAAATCGGTTCAGCGCCGAATAGCCCCAGGAAGCGATTGACAAGACCGCCATTGGGCGACAGCAGGTCAATCATAATACCCGCCAGAATAATCCAGCTCAGGAAGTGGGGCAGATAAATCAAGGTTTGCGAGATGCGCCGGAAGGCATTGCTTCGAATCTCATTGAGCAAAATGGACACGATGACAGGCACGAGCAGATGCAGCGCCATTTTCCACGCCGAGATGATGATCGTGTTGCGGAGCGCAGGCATCGTCTGGGGATTTCGCAGCAGCATTTGGAAGTTCCTCATGCCGACAAATTTCTGAGGACCAAACAGTCCCTTCGCCGGAATAAAGTTCTCAAATGCGATCTTCAGCCCAATCATGGGAAGGTACATATAGATGAAGACAAGAATAACGCCGGGCAGCAGCATTAGATGAAAGGGCATCTCGCGCCACAAGCGTTTTCTTCTCCGAACGCGCTTCAGGTTGACGTAATTTTTGCTTACAATGCTTTTTTCCACAGTCGTCGCCCCCTGCTGGAATTGATTTGAAAGCGGGGGCTGATGTTGTCACCAGCCCCCGTTAGTCAACCGGTCAGATTACTTCAAGGAAGCATACCATGCGTTGACTTCTTCAGTAATCGCGTCGCCGCCGTTGGCGTAGAAGTTTTCCACAAACCGGTCGAAAGCGTCAATGGTTTCCTCGCCGGTGATGATCTTCACGAAGGTTTCGTTCTGCAGGTCCTTGAGGTAGCTCATGTACAGGGTCATGCTTTCGGTGGGGGCGCCAACGAACATCATGTCCTGCGTCAGATTGTTTTCCTTGTAGTAGTTCAGCACGCCGTAAGCGCCTTCCGCACCGTAGATGCGCTCCCAGCCCCACAGGGCGAAGCCTTCCTCGGAGCCGGATTCAAACGCCTGAAGCTTCTGAAGGATGGAGTAGCCTTCACCGGTGACCTGAGAGAAATCGCCGGACTGACGCGCCGCTTCCAGATCGAGGAAAGCTTTCAGGTTCTTGTCAGGCTTGGTGGGGGTCACAGGGGACAGCTTCCAGATGGATTCGGAATCCAGGGGCGCGTAGTACACGCCGTTCTCGTTGTTGGGGCCCCAGCACTTGTCGATGAAGAGGTTGTACATCTTCACAACGGCTTCGGGATGCTCGCAGTCCTTGCGAACCACGGTCCAAGCGGTAGTGCCGACGTCCGTCTGCGCCTTCGCCTTGTGGTCGGTAGCCGTTACGATGGGGAACGCCTGCCACTGTCCTTCGGGCTCAAGGTTCTTGCTGTTCTGCAGGGGGTAAATAGAGTTCCACTGTGCGCCAAACATGATGCCGCACTTGCCGGAAGTGGTCGCTTCCGCCACCTTGCCGTCGTCCTTAACGGCAAATTCAGGATCCAGCAGACCGTCCACATACATCTGATGCAGCGTCGCCAGCGCGTCCTTGGTACCGGGCAGCGTAGAGCCATACACCAGCTTGCCCGTGCCGTCGTCCACCCAGATTTCGGGATAGGAATCGAACGCATTGAAGAAGCCCTTCAGCGTGAACAGCTGATCCCAAGGCGTCTTGGACACGGCCATGCCGATGGTGTCGTTCACGCCGTTGCCGTCGAAGTCAGCCTCAGCGAAGGCCTTCGCCGTAGCAATCAGCTCGTCCATGGTGGTGGGAACGGGCAGGTTCAGCTTTTCCAGCCAGTCCGTGCGAATCCACATCAGGTCGGCAATCATCAGCGTTGCGTCTACCACGGGCAGCGCGTAAAGCTGACCGTCGAAGGTGACCGCGTCAAAGGGAGAAGTGCCGGTTTCCAGCATGACGCGCTTGGTCTGCTCGGTTGCGTACTCGTTGTAGATTTCGTCGAGCGGCATAATCAGACCCGCCTCATACAGCTGCTTGGCTTGCAGAGCGGTCACGTTCACGAACTCCGGAATGGCACCGACGGCCAGCTCCGCAGCCAGCTTCTGGTTGTATTCGTCGCCACTCTTCACGATCCAGTCGTATTCCACGTTGATGTTCAGCTCGTCGCGGAACAGATCGCACCAGAGGTTGTCGGTCATGGTCTTGTCAGGATGCTGCGAGAAGTAGTTCGCGTCGAGCGTATCGTCCGTGGAACGAACGAAATGCACCGTCACGGGTTCATCATATTTCTGTTCGTTCGCCAGCGCGCTGGTGCAGAGCATCATGAGCGCCATCAGCAGAGATACGACGGAGAGGAATTTCTTCATAGGGAAGCCTCCTTTGCAATTGTTGAACCGAATTCCTATCGGTTCTATTGATAATAGTATAGCACAAGTTTTCACCAGAAACAAGGGAATATCTTTGACACAATAGCACAAATGAACACAAAATAACATATTCGTGCAAAGGGCGTTTTTGTTTTTTTCTTTTCTTTGCTTCACCAGTTGCGACATTCTTTCATTATTTCGCGCAAAACGTCCGCGTCACACCGAACCTGCGCAAAAAAGGCGGCGAACGACGTCGCGCAAGCAAAAAGCAATTCTATTATAGCAAAACGCCCTGCGAAACAGGGCATGAGAAGAGTTGATAATTCGATGCACAGGAAATCATCACGATTACTAAAAAGCATTGTCATTTTATCTATTGAAAATCCACAAAGTCATACAGATAATGCCAGAAAATGCGGAGTGCAGAAAATTGCTGACACGCCGTGCACGCGAATGTTAGGCAAATCGCCCGTTTGCCAGAACAGCGTTGTTGGCAAAAAGGCGAAATGTTGGAAAGCTGCCAACAGCGCCAGCAGCGGGGCAAAAAGCAGATTTCCAATAGAAGGCAAAAAAATTCTTTCCAGCCGATGTTCTTCGCGCGTTTGGCAAGACGCACGCGAGAACATCAGCCAGAAAGAATTGCTTGTTTGGGGATTGAGTCCAGTGGGAGTCGAACCCACGACCTACTGCTTAGGAGAGCGAAAAAACGTTCGCCTTTGAGTGCCTCCGAGTGCCTTCAAATGCCCAAATATCAACGTTTTCCACCATTTTCGGATGTTCGCATTTCCTCCAAAAACCGCCTGTTTTACCCTGTTCGTGTTAGCAGAGTGTTAGCAGCTTCTAATTTTGGCGGTAGGCCATTTTCCCACGACGTCCGCTTTTGTTAGCAGGTTTGTGCAGTATTTAATGACATATTGTTTATCATTAGTAAACTCATGCTACGAAACCCTTGCACTGAATGCATTTTTGAAGATAACAATTATTACGGATTTTCAGTGCCATTTTTGAGCTTGAAAGGTTTCTCCAGAAAACACCCGAAAATACCAGATTGTACATGCGAAATGAGTCTTGTGTTATTATCTTATGGAAAAAATAAACCGTGCTCCCTAGTAGGAAGAGCACGGTATTTGAAGGCTTATATGCACGTCATTTCTGTCAGAAGAAATGTAGCTCCCGATGATAAAATCGCTGCATGTTGCCACATTGACATTGTATCCAGGCTTGAGCTGCCCGTTTCTCATGTAGTCCTCTTTCATGTGCATAAAGGTTGCGTCATGGTCCGTTTTGCTGAAGCTATTCCGATTTCCGCAGATGTGAATATCATTTGTGTATTGCTTGAGTTTGGCAAGACATTGATCTCCCCATTCGCTCAGTCTCTGCAGCCGCGTTTTTCTTTTGCCTTTTCCTGAAACAAGCTCGATTCCATCCGCTTTGATTCGCGCATGGATTCTTTTCCAAAGCTTCTTCAATTGTCGGACAGCAATCTTTTCCGGAACATGAAAGCGGATACCTACCTCTTTCAGCTTTGCAGGCAGCTCATCATGAATTTTCTTCAGCAGCTTTTCTGTCTTTTGGGCCGTTGCTTTCTTCCAGACAAAGCTGTACTTGTTCGCATTTGCTTCAATCTTTGTGCCATCTATGAAAGCCGCTTCAAGGCTGAGCAGTCCTCTTTCGTGCAGCAAAACAACAAGCTGACACAGAATATCCTGCCCGGCTTCCTGTGTTAGAATATTCTTTCTGAATCGGTTGATGGTGTTGTGATCCGGCGCACGCTGCCCCTCAAGCAAATAGATGAAGTGCAGGTTTTCTCGGCAGCATGCTTCAAGCGCACGGCTGGATATCTGCTTGCGCATATACCCATACACCATGATTTTCAGCAGAATCTTCGGTGAATACTCGATTCTCCCAAGTCGGGAGTACGCCGCATACAGTTTGCTGTAATCCATCCTTTCCATGACGGCGTTGAGCAGTCTCACCGGTGCATTCTTCTCAATGTTTACTTCGCAGTCCAGCGGCATGACCAGTTGAAATCCATTCGTCATTGCTGTATAATCTGTCTGCGGCATGTTTCTTTTCATGGTAATTACATTCTACCGCAGGCATTCGGATTTTCATAGTCCGAATGCTTTTTTTGTACCAAAAAGGAGTTGCCTCTTTTTAGTGAGACAACCCCTTTTTTCTTTGGCACTTCACGGAAAGCTGAGGAAGCTGCAAAACAAGAGCGCTGCAAGCAAACAAGAGCTTGCAGCGCTCGTCGCGTTTGCGGATGCGATGAACCCTCTTCCTTGGCGAAGTGATGCGCGTCCCATGCTCTCCTGCGCCATCTGCTTGCGTCTTTTCGTCGGGAAACCGTATGCTCCGACGTGAAAAAAATGCGCCCCCTGATGGGAAACTGGCTTGCTTTTTCCAGTGTCCGCTTCAGGAGGCGCAGGGGAGGGGGTGAAGGCAGGGGATTCGGCGTTAGTGCCGGGAAGCAATGAAGATAACAGCAAAGATGAAAATCAACAGACCGAGCGCAATGTAATTGAGCGTATCGACCGATAGGTTCACCTTGTCGTACATATCAGTGATCCAATTGCGGCCACGGCGCGGCGCTTTGGGGTCTGACGATTCCGTCTGCTGCTCGCTTGTCGATTGCGGCTGTTTCTTGTTTTCCTCCATTGTTTTCGCTCCTCCTTCCATAACGATAGAGCAAGAGGCTCCGTGCATGAAGTACAGAGCCTCTGCGAAGCATGTTTGAAAGCTGATGGCACAAGGGACTCTGCCCCCATTGCACCGTGAAACCGTTACTTTCTGGTCATGTACTTGCGCATATCCAGAATAACAGCGAACAGGATAACCGCGCCCTTTACGATGTAGGTAACGTTGCCGGAGATGCCCAGGAAGGTCATGCCGGCGATAATCAGCTGCATCATGAACACGCCAAGGACAACGCCGGAGATTCTGCCGGTGCCGCCGACGAACGATACGCCGCCGATAACGGCTGCGGAAATGGCGTCGGCTTCGTAGTTCAGACCCAGCGTCGCAGTGGAGGAACCCATACGGGCAGCTTCGATGAAGCCAGTATAGCCGTACAGAGCGCCAGCGACCATGAAAACGCCGATGATGGTCATCATAACGTTCACGCCGGAAACGCGGGCTGCTTCCTCGTTAGAACCGACGGCAAACATGTTTTTGCCGAAAGCGGTCTTGTTCCAGACGACCCACATCAGCGCGGTCACGATCAGCGCCAGCAGCACATACATGGGAACCACGGTGAAGATGGCAGTGCCGTTGGGGCGAACGCCGGTTTGAATTTGGAACAGGGGCTTGGTGACGAAGCTGGTGGTGTAGCTGGAGTCGAAGGAACCGACCTGCACCGAGTTGGAAACCGTCAGGTAGATACCGTAGACGATCATCTGCATGGCCAACGTGATGATGTAGGGGTGAACCTTGAATTTCGCCATGACGAAGCCGTTGATCAGACCAACACATGCGCCGATGAGCATAACGAG
>ULPG01005774.1_pt1 | contig 22629 bp, 18 predicted proteins | sample 1953321 | NCBI WGS metagenome assembly ULPG01 (sample SAMEA4835624, study PRJEB28245) | human gut metagenome | biome: gut microbiome; material: fecal sample | place: Denmark | collected 2008 | reverse complement strand
GCCCCTCCTATTATTGCACCAGCAATTGCTCCAATTCCAAAACCTATTTTTGTACCTGTCCAAATACTTGTACCAAATTCATTTCCGTTAACTGCATCATATATCATACCGCCAATAGCCCCACTAGCCGCACCAACAGTTCCTAAAGTAATAGTTGCAATTGCAGCACCATAAATAATTCCTCCTGCAGCTCCTCCTGTAAAGATTGTTTCTATTCCTAAACCAACAATAACTACTCCACCAATCATCCATTTAGCCCAATTAGGTAATGCAACCCCCATCAGAATCAGCCATATTAACTGGATCATTTCCACAATAAACATATAGATTTAGGCCTGTTATGCTTCCTATTTCCATATATTCTGTTTGGTCTAGACTTATAAACCTATGCAGACTTGCTGAGTAGTATCTACTCTTTAAATAATATAATCCACTCTCTTTATCATAATAATAACTCTTATATTTATATGGATTATCTTCTACTATCTTACTTATTCTTATTCCTTCATACTTTAGTCTTCTCTACTTACATTTGCTATTTCTTGAAATTAACAACAAAAAACGTGACACCTGTAACAATCATAAATAGAAAAAGATACCATAATGAAATGCGGCCAACAATTTGATCATCTTTTAAAATTGCGAATAGAATAAAAGCAACAATTGTATATATTATATTTAAAAAGAAAAATATTATCGCTTCAATAGCAAAGCATTTAAGTTGAGGAGATGCATTTTTATTAATATAAATAAAGCGTAATTTGGAATCTTTAGGAATTTGCTGCCGATCTAAAGTTTTGTCACTTATATCGTAAAAGCGTGGATCTATAATACAAGTTAAATACCATGTAAAATAACACAACCAAATTGACGCTAAAACAAGCTTGTACATGCAAATACCCCCTAACTAACAAAATGATTTAATATATTAGAGATAACACTAGAAGCGATTGAGTTATTATAGACAAATTTCGACGTAATAGAAACGTCTTTAGAAGAGGCAAGATTATTAATAATTTTATTCATTGGACACACCCTCCTTTAAGTAAATAGATCGATAAATAAAATATTACTCTTTTTTGATTTAAGTATTATTTATATCTACTTAAAAGTTAATGTTTTTAGAAAAAAAATATTAAAAATAACCAATTTTTATAAATTTTAAAAAGAAAAGGCTAGTTAAACTAGCCAATTATATTAAATATGCAGCGCCAATTATTCCAGCATCGTTTCCCAATTTAGCGCATTTAATTTCAACTTTAGGAGTATTTTTAAAGCCATAATATTCTTTTTCAAGCAATGGAATTAATCTAGATAAAATATAGTCTTCTTGAGCTGATATTCCACCACCTAATATAATCAATTCAGGTCTAAATATATTACAGTAATTAAGTATACCTTCTTTCAAATAATTGATATAGTTATCAAGGGCTTTGACAGCAACTTCATCACCTTGTTTAGCATACTCAAATATATACTTACCATTAATTAAATTTAAATCTTTTAATTCGGTCCACAATTTAGATTGTTTATTTTGACTAACAAGCCTCTTAGTATCTTTAATCAAAGCGCTAGTTGATGCATAAGCTTCTAAACAACCTTTACGTCCACAGGTGCATCTTCTTCCATTAACTTTGATAATTGCATGGCCTAATTCAGCACCTTTGCCTTCATTTCCTTCATAAAGTGTGCCATTTAAAACTATACCACCACCAACTCCAGTGCCTAAAGTTAACATAATAACGTTTTTATAGCCTAAACCACAACCAAACTTAACTTCACCAAGTGTTGCAGCATTAGCATCGTTTGTTATTTTACACTTAATGTTTGTTATTTTTTCGATTATTTCCACAACTGGAAGATTTTCCCATTTAAGATTATTCGAATAATCACAGACACCTGTGTTTGAATTGATTGAACCTGGGCATCCTATGCCAATACCTAAAATATCATCTTTAGATACATTATTAGTTTTGATTAAATCATTAACTTTATTTGCCAACAATTCAATCATTTCTTCTTGAGAATTATTAGTTGTAACTTTTAATACATCTCTAAAAGCTATATTGCCGTTTTTATCGACAATACCAATTTTAAAAGACATACCACCTATATCAATTCCAATACGATATTTACTCATTTTATTTCTCCACACAAGTTAAAATATATTTTCCATTTCCTTCAATCGAGCACTTTTGTTTTGCACTAATAAAGAAAGAGTCATACTTTCCATATTTGATTCCGTTAATTGTACCAGCACCATCTAAGAATGTTATAGAAACAAATGAATCTTCATCATAAATTTCTTTATCCATGACAGCATCTTTTAAATATGTAGTAAAGTATTTGCACTTTCCTAAATAATCATTTGATTTATTTTCAAAATTGTACTTATTCGTGTCAATTACATTTAAAGCTTTTTCGATATGTAATGGTCTAGTTTTGCCATCAGCCCCTACTCTATTGTAGTCATATAATCTATATGTCAAATTAGAGTTTTGTTGAATCTCGATAACACTAACTCCTTTGCCAATAGCGTGGATAGTACCAGATTTAATAAAGAAACAGTCACCTTTTTTAACTTTAAAGAAGTTTAAGTGTTCTAAAATTGTTCCTTTATTTAAATAATCTTTAACATTTTCTATTGTTTCGTCTTCTTTAAATCCAACGTATAAACCAGCGCCTTCTTCAGCATCAATTACATACCACATTTCTGTTTTGCCATAACTATTTTCATATTTTAAAGCATAATCATCGCTTGGGTGAACTTGAACTGAAAGATTTTCTTTAGCATCGATTAATTTAATTAAGACTGGAAAGAATGAAAATTCTTTTAAGTTTACTCCTAACTCTTCTTTTGTAACAACATCTTTAAGGAGTTTAACTTGACCATCTATATTAACTTTGGTCGGACCATCTTGATGAAAAGATAGTTCCCAAGATTCAGATATCTTATCTAAATCACTTTGACGGTATTTTTTTAATTTTGTACCACCCCAAATATAGTCTTTTAAGGCAGGAATTAGTTTGTAAATTGACATATTCATTCTCCTTTTAATAATTCTGTAATAAGAGGGGCTGTTTTACCTTCTTTATCTAATGATAAGAAGCAATATATTTTATCATCTCTAATAACAAACATTTGACCCCACATACCTGAACCATGTCTTAAATTGCTGTTTCTATTGATCCAAATAGAGTAGCCATATCCAGTATTTTCATCGACTATTACTTTTACTTTTTTAGCCTCATCTATATATTTTTTGGAAACTATAACTTTATCTTTGTATTTTCCATCATACATAAAAATCGAAGCTATTTTACAAACGTCAATCGAGTTTAAAAATACACCTGTAGCTCCCATTTGATAACCCATTGGACAATATTGAAAATCGTAGTTTTTAATTTCTAACGGTTTAAAAATATTTTCTTCAATGAACTTATCTAAAGAAACACCACTTATTTTACCAACTAACCTTCCTAAAAGATAGTAGTTAGAGTCACTATAAACAAAATGTTTTTTATCTTTATAATATAATCCTCTATCAAAAATTATTTTTAAGTAATCATCGGAAGGAAAAGTTTTAGGATCTTCAGCGTCAATATCCAAAAATCCCCGTTCTATTCCCGTAACTTGCATTAAAACATCTTCTACTGTTGTACCGCTATATGAAACGGCATTTTCGTATTCATCTATAAAAAACTTTGAAATATCATCTTTAATATTTAGTTTTCCTTGGTCTATCAATATTCCAATACATAGTGAAACGATATTTTTTGTTAAGGAGTATAAATTAGAAATTTTAGAGTTTGTAACTTCAAAATAATCATAGTTATAATTATCAAAAATGCAGCAATTATATACTTCTTTTATCTCTGAAGCTAACTTTTTAAATTTTAATGAATCCATATTGTTTTTACCTCAAATGGTTTAAATTCTAAAATGTATCCATCAATTTGCTCGCTAAGTGGTTCTTCTAAGAAATTAACTAAAGTTAAATGTTTATTTTTTAAACTTGTCTTTGTTAAATCAAGTTTAACATTTTTACCATTTCTTTCATAAAGTCTAACAATTAAACCATCATCTTTATATTTTTTCTTGTAGCAAGAATATTCTATTAATTCGTTATTGAGTATCAAAGGATTCTTTAACATTATTTCTTTTGAACTCATGACAAAATCGCTATTAAAAATATAAGCGACTTTATCAACTTTAGCTTTGTTATCATCACCATCGTGAATATATAATGCATATTCGTATGTGTGACGACCATAGTCACCCTCCTTACACGGGTAATTTGTCGATCTTAAAAGAGTTAGTTCTAAGTTATTATCTTTGACATAATATCCATTTTTTGCTTTGTTAATTAGTGCTACCCCTACTTTTTTATCATTTATATCAACGTATTGTTGAGCACAGATTTCATATTGTGCCTTGTGAACCAAAGTATCGTTTTTTCTTGACCTATTAATCTTTCCAAATTGAATATCACATACAGCTTTATTAGTTTTAATTGATAAATCAAAGTTACTCTTTAGCATATAACCCACATTATGCCAATCAACTTCGTGCTTAAATCTAATCAAATTACTATCATCTATTATAATTGTTTCGACCACTGTACTTTCTTTGAATGAATATTTAGAAATTACTTCATAAAGATTATCATATTTATAAATTTCTCTTTCAGTTAATTTCATTAAAACTTCATCTTGATTTCTATAATTTTCTTTAAAAGTCCAAGCATCTCCATGGTCTCTTAAAACTATTAGTTTATTTCCGTTATTTAATAGTATATTTTTGTTTGTTTTCTTATAAATTATTTCATCTATATAACCTAACTGATTAAACTTAATCTCAAACAAGTTAGTATTAATAATATTTGAATTATAAATTTCTTTGTTTGAATATTCTTTATAATCATTTGTCCAAGAATTTGGATTTAAATTATAAAGATAATAACTATCGTTATATTTTATAAGCTTATTTGCTTTGTAAGATAAGTGATTATATAAATAATAACCAGGCTTATAATCACAACAATATGTTTTAATAGCTTTTTTAAATATTTGATTTAATTTCTTATCAATATTTTCATATTCTATTTTTGATTCTTCATAAACCCTTTTAATCGATGAACCAGGAAGAATATCGTGGAATTCTAATAGTAAAACTCTTCTATATAGTTCATTTATTTCATCTTCAAACCTATTTATTCCTTTAGCTGACAAAATATATTCCAATCGTTTTATTTTTTCACTTATATAGCGGTCATATTGCTTATTTAGCGATTGAGACGTATATGTTCCACAGTGGTTTTCTAAATAAATTTCACCTTTATATATCGGTAATGATTCTTTATGCTTTTCCAAATTTACAAAATATGAATTAACAGATTTATTCGATTCAACTTTATTTAAACCTAAAGTACCATTTAGTCTATGAAGTTTTTCAACATGCTCTTCACCTGGTCCACCACCACCATCACCGATTCCATATATCATTAAAGAATCGTATTTCATTTCTGACTTTGAAACGTGACTCATAGCATCATAAATAGATTTTGGACTTGCTTCAGAGTTGTAAGTACCTTCTGGCGGGATATGAGCTATAACTTTGCTTTTGTCGATTCCTTCCCATATAAAGTGGTGATACGGAAAATTGTTAAATCTATTTCGAGCAGTCTTGATAGTCATAAAATATTTCATACCACCCTGCTTAATTAATTGCGGTAAGTTTCCGTTATAACCAAATGTATCAGGTAGCCATAAATTATTAACGTAATGACCAAAGTTCTCTAAATAATACTTTTGACCATAAAGCATTTGTCGAGCTAACTGTTCCTCACCTGAAACATTGGTATCAAACTCAACGAATGCTCCACCAACTAATTCAATTCTTCCAGACTTTTCGTAAGATTTTAACTTTTCAAACATCAGAGGAGATTGTTCTTTTAACCACTCAATTTGTTGTGGTTGTGATATTACATAGTGGAAATTATTATACTTTTCAATGAGATAATAAACGTTAGTCATTGTTCTAACAATTTTTCTTTTTGACTCTCTAATTGGCCATAACCATGCTAAGTCTAAATGAGCGTGTCCAACACCATAAAAAGTTGGTAGTTTTTCAATATTTTTAGTTTTAACACTAAACAAATCTGAAATTATTTTTAAAGCTTTTTCTTCCTTGTCTTTTACGTCAAACCAGAATAAATCTCTAATTGCTATAACACCATTATAAAGAGTGTCAAAATAATTGTTTTTAAATTCCATTATCTCTAATAGTTTTAATAAAAAATCAAAATCATAGCAGATTTTTTCCATGACAAAATCTTTTTTTACTAAGCTTATATATTCAACTTTCCCATCATTTTGTATATTGCCAAAAAGATCGTTATATCCACAGTCGAAATACAAGTCTATTTTATTATCTTCTACTAAACCTTTTAATGGATAATACGTTTTTCCTGGTTCTCCTAGAGCTCTATCAAAAACGCTAGATTTATTCGTGAAGCCTTTTACTGGTGCTCCGTTTTTATCGACAAGTAGAGCTTCTCCATTTATATCAAAAGCCAAATATGCCTCATCAATATTCACATCACAAGTTCCTGTGACATGAAACCAAGCACAATCGAATAGTTCTTTTCCAAAAGGTTTATTTTTGGCCAATTTTTTGAATTCCATCTTTTTCATTTTTGAAAAAGTAATCGGCTCTTTAGAACAAAGTACTTCATAATCTAAATCTCTTATTTTAGTATAAACAAGAGGTAACATTATGCAGTTATAAATATTTCTACTATCAATTATTGCTTCTTTTGTTGCAGCATAATTTGGCTTAAATCTCATATATAAAACTCCAAATTTATTTATTTAAACTATCTTTCATTGATAATAAAGCGTATATTTCTGCTGAAGCACAAACATCCATTACATCTTTATTTTCATCGCTAGTTAAACCATATTGCCATCCACTGACCCAGTTGACTGGTAAATAGTTGTCGTATAAATAGTTGTTATAGGCAAAGTCGATGCTCTTTTGAATCAAAGCTAAATATTCACTTGCTGAATCATCGACTAATAACAAATCATAATACCCTTGGAACAAGGTTAAGTTAAACCAAATAGTTGTTCCTAATGGGAATTGATAATAACCATTTAAAACTTCATCATCACCAAAATATTCAAATGAAGCTTTCATTGACTTTTTGGCTTGATTTAAATACTTCTCATCCTTTGTTGCTTCATATAAGTATGCTCCACCTGAAATCATTGTTCCAGTGTTATATGTATAAGCTGTTGTATCTAACGAACCATGAGAAGTTGTTACACCACCAGATTTTTCAGTACCGATCATATCACCATATAAATCGTTACTCATCTTAAATGTCTTTAGCCCAAAATCGTAAACATCTTTAGCCCATTGTAAATATGTTCTTCCATTAACAACTTTATCAGGATTGATCTTTGATAATCTAACTAAAGTAGAGATAATTGGACCATTGCTACAAGCGTGTTTACTTAAGTAATCTGGGCCCCAATAAATACCGCCCCATTCAGCACCTGTATCTGAATTGATAGATGAGTCCCAACCAGTTAAACAATATTCGATTGTTTCTTCGCACTTTGTAAGTAACGATTCATCGTTTAATGTTTCATATGCGTTTAAAAACTCTCTAGCAATCCACATATTATCATCATAGACGTCGGCCATATAGCCGCTTGATGCCATATCGATATCGATGCCTCTTTTGACGGCGTAAGCTCGATAATCTGTTCTTCTTTCGTGATAATATTCTAGGCCTTCTAAAACAGTGTTAAGCTTTCTTTTTAATTCAGCATCATTAGGGTTATTTTTTACTAACTTAATGTATAAAGATAAAATACTTGTAAAGTGCCATACTGATGCAATTTCTTCTGTATCATCTTTGTAAGGATAGTAATTTATTGCACCATTAAGTTCTTCATCATAATAATTTTTCCACATTTGGTCAGCGATGACTTTAGAACGTAGATTGTTTCTTTCTGCTGAGGTTAAATTATCTTTTGGATTATCTAAAATAGTTCCAGCTTTGATAACTTCAGTAGTAGTCGATGAACAACCTACCATACAAAATGTCATAACACCAGCTGTAAGAACTTTTGCGAGCTTCTTCTTCATTATTCAATGCCTCCATTAATAATATTTTTTGATTTTAAAATCAAATAAGAAAATAGCGAATTAGACCATGCAAACCAAGAACGAGTAAATTCACTTTGATCGTCTTTGTTTATACCTTCATGAGTGTAATAAGTATCGTTATCGCTATTCATAACCATTTTTATGATTCTTATAACATCTTCATTGTTGCCACTTGTCAAAGCTTCTAATACGATTCCCATATGCCACACATAACCTTTTGGAGTGTGTGGTGAACCAATTCCTTTAAGAACTTTACCCTCAAAATAGTAAGGATTATCGAAACTCAAGCAATATTTTCTTGTATTTTTATATATAGCTGAATTCTTATCTTCATATTCAAAGTAAGGAATTGATAATAAGCTTGGAACATTTGCATCATCCATTAATAAATAGTTACCTAAGCCATCAACTTCGTAAGCGTATATTTCACCATATTTTTCGTGATTTATAATGCCGTATTGCTTAATTCCATTATCTACTTCAATAGCAAGATCAGAAGCAACTTTAGCTAAATCATCTTCACCGATAACTTTAAGCAATTCAGTAGCTCTTTTAAGTGCTACGACAGCAAACATGTTACCAGGAATAAAATATCCATATTTACAAGCGTCATCGCTTGGTCTATATCCACTCCAAATCATTCCTGTATATTTAATATCGCCACCATGACCGTGATTTGGAATATTAAATCCATCTCTTTCACCTTCTCTATAGTGGTAATAATCACTTAGTTCGTGATGTTTTTGTTCTTTTTTTAAAACATCAATTATAATTTTACAAGTTTTAACAAATTCAGAATCAAGAATTTCTTTGCGGCCAGTCACTTTATATAATTTGTAAATTAACCATATTGGATAACATAAAGAATCTATTTCAAATTTTCTTTCCCAAGTATATGGAGTTCTTTCGCCTTCATCTTGTGTGTGACCATGACCATTTGGATCTCTATTAAACGAATTTGCATATGGATCGATAGAAATATAGAAGAATTGTCGTTTTATTAAACCTTTTATAAGATTAAATACATCTTCATCTTCTTTTGCAAATTCAATATATTGAAGGACAGAAGCACTTGAATCTCTAAGCCACATAGCAGGTATATCACCAGTAAGCATATAGACACTTCCATCGTCTAAATATTCTATAGTAGTATCGAGAGTGTTATAAAAACAATTATCAAACAACCTTTTTAATTTATCAGACTTAATCGTTTCTTCAAATGAAGCGATTGTCTCTTTCATTTTTTCATACATCGTTTTATTCACTCTCTTTCTTTTTTGCCTTTTTCTTCTTATCTAACGCGACAATTAAGAAAATACCTCCAGCAACTATAACAGCAGGTACAGCAAATGCAATAGCATAAAGTGGAGTGAAATTAGTTACTGTTGTAGTTTTAGTATATTCGCTACCAAATGATGGTTTTTCATAATTTGCTTTACCAGTAACGTATTCATCATATGTTCCCTTATATAAGAAAGCAGTATCTGTATTGTTATTTAAAATAACTAGTAAACCACCTTCAAAGTCTTGGAAGACATCCTTTCCAACAACATATTCATCGCTTAATGGCGAACCATAATTACTATAATTACCACTCTTATTCCACATCATCATTGAATTATTAGCTAATAAGAATACTTCGTCAGCACTTTGGTTATAAACTAGAGCTGCAACATTTGTACGTGTTCCTTCCCATGGGTTAGCAGTGGAATCACCTAAGATAAATTGTTGAGCGATAACACCATTCCAGTTACCACTAACATTTGATTCTTTAAAACCGACAAAGAAGTTATTGTTTAATAAAGTTTTATATTTATTTTTAAACTTTCTAGCTACTTTAGATTCGTTTTCTAAAGTTATTTCAAATGATCCAGCAACATCGTTTAAATAGTAGTTGAAATCATCCATTTCATATTCATTTAAATTTTTATATATTCTTGCTGGTTCATAATCGTACAAGTATTCGCCGTTAACAAGAGTACAAACAATTGAACCATGAGCGTACACTTTAACAATGCGACTATTATCCTCGCTAGCATATTCATTTACAAATGAACCATATCTTGAATCGACATATGGTGTAGCTTTTGCAATAAAGTTTTTATTGACTGGATCATAGACAAAACCTGAACGATATGTAAGTGTTCCATCTTCATCAACTAAGAATCCACTTTCAAATGTTTGGAATGTAACTTGTTGTGGTTCTGTTGTACCAGGTAAAGTAATGCTATCTGTCATTTTATTGCTTGTTGGATAACCTAAATTATTTTTGTTTTCATCCCAATATTTAGCTTCAGCATTATTGACAACAAAAGCTTGACCTTCAGTTTCATTATCTGTCAAACGATAATTGAAAAAGATAAATGACATGCCATATCTATTACCACCAAACGAGAATGTACCATCGCCCCATGAAAAGTCTTGAACAATGTAACCATCCCAACATTTAACATCAGACCTACCAATACCCAATATAATTCCTTTGTTATAAAATTCTGTATAAACTGCCTTCATTCTTTCAACGATTAAAGGCTTAACTGATTCAGCATCATTAAGAGGTCTAGCAAAGTCATCGTTACCTGATGTAGCAAATGAATCTGCAACATAGTTTAATAAATCAGCTAATGGTAATACTTTTAAGTTTCCATCAGCATCAATTTGTCTACCAGCGTGATTTTTTATGGTGTAGCTTCTACCATTTGGATTAATTGTTAATGAACAATAACCCATAGTATAGTTTTGATAGTAAGTTCCATCTATAGTAATTATTCCACCAACTTTGTTACCAAATTCACTTGGAAGGTCTTCGTTTGAACTGAAATAATTATTCAAGCTACTTTCTGATGTGTCGACAGCTCTTTTGACAACTGCTACTTTCTCAGGTTGATAATTTAAAGCACTAACACTTGCTAATGAAACAATACCACCTGTTAAAAGGCATAACGAAATTAGAAGATTCTTTTTTTTCATAGTTGCTATCCTTTCTATTTAATTCCGGTATAAGTCGTTTGTTTTAAGAAATACTTTTGAGTAAATATAAACAAAATAATAACAGGGACAATACTTAATAATGATCCTGCCATCATTTCACCTGTTGAAGATGAAGTTTGGAATTCTTGTAAAGCTTGACCTAAAGTAAATTTAGATTCACTAAAGAGAACTAAAGATGGCCATAAATATGAACTCCAAGTTGAAACGAACGTAAATAATCCTAAAGTCATAATTCCAGGCAAAGCCATTTTGAAATAAATGAAGAATACCCTTACACCATTAGCACCATCTATTTTAGCGGCATCACCTATTTCATCAGAAAGATTGGTGAAGAATTGTCTTAAGAACATTATTCCATAAATTGAGACAGCGTTTGGCAATATGACAGCGAATAATGAATTATATAAACCTGGACCTAAGTCGTTTCCAAAGATGTCTTTCGGGAAGAACGGAATTGATGTAGTAACAATAAATTGTGGGATTAAAGTAATAATTCCAGGTAACATCATGGAAATTAGCATTACTTTATATAAAATTCCTTTACCATAGAAATCGAATTTTGCAAAGACATAAGCTGCCATAGAGCAAAATAACAATTGCAATATAATTTCGGCAAAAGCTATAAAGAGCGTATTAAAGATATAGATACCCCAGTTATTTTTAAATAAAGAAGCCCAGTTTTCAAAGGTAAAGTGACCATAGAAAAACTTAAAGCCTTGTCCTTCTAAATCAAATCTACTTGTTAAAGAAGCAATAACTGACCAAATAAATGGAGTCATCATTAATATTGCTAATAATGTTAAAACAACAATTAAGACAATTTGTCCGACAGAAAGTCTTGGTTTAATTCTTAAATTAGTGTGTCTTTTCCCAGCTTGCATACTTTTTTGCATACTTGTCCTTTCCGTGATTAAACAATTTCTTTTGATTGTTGTTTTCTCTGACAAATAGTTGTGTAATCACTGTAACAACCATTATGAAGAAGAAGAGGACGACAGACATTGCACTGCCATAACCAAATCTTAATTCTTTAGCACTTAAATAAATTTCAACAACTGGAGATATAGCTTTGTCATTGTTATATAAACCTAATAAGTAAATTACATCAAATAATTGGAAACTACCAATTAACGTCGTCGTAAAGATAAAGTACGTTGAAGATCTAAGTAATGGTACTGTAACGTGTAGAAATTGTTGGAATTTATTAGCTCCGTCAATATCTGCTGCTTCATATACCTTTGGATCGATACCAGTCATAGCAGCAAGATATATGAGCATGTTTCCACCTAAGCAGCCATATAAAGAAATAGCAATAATTACAACCATGGCCATATAGCCACTATCTAAGACAATGCTTGTTGAACTAATAAGCGACTTCCAAACGAAGATCATAGCTGCACCACTTGTTAGTGATGGAATGTAATAAATTACTTTTAAATAGTTATGTTTTAACTTAATTTTTGATATTAAGAAAGCAATTATCAAGCTCGATATAATTGAAAGAGGTACGTAAAACACAGCAAATATCGCTACGTTTTTCATGGAATTCATGAAATACTTATCTTCAATAATATTTTTAAAGTTATCAAATGAAAATTTTGTAAATTCGACACCATTATAATCTGTGAAAGATAATACTAAAGACATTACAAATGGAGCTACAGTAAAAACGATAAACAAAATTAACGCAGGTGCTAAAAACGCATAAGCAATTAAAGAGTCATTTCTCTTTTTATGACTGGGAAGTGCAAAAGCTTTTTTATTCACTTCATTATTTATTTTTTTCATAATTAATATCTACTGATAATCTTATCTGTTTCAACTTGTAACTCGTTGATTAAATCATCAACTGAACCACCATAACTACCTTTATAGTATTCTTTAACATATTTGTTATAAACGTTAATTTGAATGTTTAAGAAGCCAGGAACAGATGGTCTTGTTTCATATTGATCAGCGTAGCTTGCTGCAGATTTCAAGACGTTTGTATTTTGAATCCATTCATCAGAATAAAGTGATTTTAAAGCTGGTAAAGTATTGGAAGCTTTACTCCATTCAAGAGCTGTTTCTTCGTTACAAAGCCAAGACTTGATAAAGTTCCATGAAGTTTCCTTTTTCTTTTCCCAAGCCTCTGTTCTATATTTCTTAATTGGTTGAGGAATAGCCATACCAAAGCCACCAATCATACCACCGTTTTTACCTTTTTCACCGCTATATTTTGGTTGAGGCATAAATTTGTAGTTGAGATCTGGAGCATAAGTTTTTAAGTAAGATGAGAAATAAACTGGTTGATTTAACATAGCTAATCTATTTCTAATAAAAGCATCTTTACCATTGTAATCGTTGTTACAAATATCGCCAGCTCCGAAGTTCTTAAAGAAGTTTAAAACATCTCTAACTTCTTGAGTATCGTAATTTAGTTTACCATCTTTTTCAAAGTTATCTGTAGTTCCTGTTGAAACGATATATTTAAAGAAGTGTTCATGTAAATCATCAGCGCTATAACCTGCTGGATTGAAACCAGATGAACTCTTATTTGTGACGGCATGTGCGACAGTTTTTACATCGTCCCATGTCCAGTCTTCTTTGACTAATGCAGCAACGCTTGGATCAGTAATTAAATCCATATTTACGTAAATTCCCCAAATATCCAAGTCAAGAGGAATGCCATATTGCTTATTGTCATAATTCAATTCGTTATATGCTTGTTCTTGGAATAAATCAGCTGTAATACCATCTCGTAACATCATGTCATCGATAGAAGTTAAATAGCCTTCAACAGCGTATGTTGGAGTGTTAAATCTATCCCAAATAACGACATCTGGTTGCTTGTTGACAAGTAAAGCACTAGCTAATGCTGTTTCAAACTCTGCTTTAATTGTGACTTTAACTTCGATATTGTCATGTTTGGAATTATAGTCATCAATAAACTTTTTTAAGTTTTCAGCATCGTGTTGAACCCATTGACCACCAGCCCACAATGTTATTACTTCTTTTTTGGAAGAAGTGTTTTCTCCACAACTTGATAGCGCTACCAATGCAACGCTTGCTAGTGCTGTTAATAATCCGAATTTTTTCATTATTATTACCTCTTTCTCGTTTAAAATCGATTTTTATCTTTGTCTATTTATAGACAAAAGACGCGATATGTTTTTTTACAACTTAAATATAACATAAGTTGCCAATTTATTAACTATAAAGACGAAATATATTACATTTTTATACCAAATATACTTTGTTATATACAAAGTCCAAAAACGTTAAAAAATGCCCGTTTTTCATGGAATAAAAGCGCTTTACCAATTATAATTATAATGTAAAAAAGACAGGAGGTCATATTTGATATGTCAAATGTTAGACTAGTAAATATTAACAAGATTTATCCAAATAATGTGCAAGCAGTATTTGACTTTAATTTAGAGATAAACGATAAAGAATTTATAGCTTTTGTCGGTCCATCTGGATGTGGTAAAACTACTACTTTAAGAATGATTGCTGGATTAGAAGAAATTACAAGCGGTATGTTATTTATCGACGGAAAACTTTGTAACGATGTCGCACCTAAAAATAGACATATCGCTATGGTTTTCCAAAGCTATGCTCTTTATCCTCACATGAATGTCTTCAACAATATGGCTTTTGGATTAAAGATGCGCAAAGTTCCTGTTCCAAAACTTGATAAAAATGGCAACCCAATCAAAGCTATCGATAAAAAATCTATCAAAAAATATCAAAAGCAATTAAAAACATTCGAATCACAATTAGAAATTGCTAAAGAAAGTGCTCCAGAAAGCATTGAAGAAATTCAAAGAAATATCGATGCTACTAATGAAAAGATCAAGTACTACAGCGAAAATGAAGTTGAAGTCCAAAAATTTGTCCGTAGATCAAAAGCTGAAATAAACGAAAGAGTCTTCAAAGCAGCTAAAATATTACAACTTGAAAAATATCTCGATAGAAAACCTGATGCTCTCTCCGGTGGTCAAAGACAACGTGTCGCTTTAGGAAGAGCTATTGTAAGAAACGCTAAAGTTTTCTTAATGGATGAACCTCTTTCAAACTTGGATGCAAAACTCAGAGTTCAAATGAGAACTGAAATTATTAAACTTCACCAACAAATGAACGCTATTACAATCTACGTAACCCACGACCAAACTGAAGCTATGACAATGGCTGATAGAATTGTTGTTATGAAAGATGGATATATTCAACAAATCGGTGCACCAAAAGAAATATATGATCATCCAGCTAACAAGTTTGTTGCAGGATTCATCGGTTCACCTGTCATGAATTTCTTCGAAGGCAAAATTGAAGATGAAAAAGTTACTTTCAATAATGTCTCTATAAATTTAAATGACAATCAAAAAGAATTAGTCAAAGAAAAAAATACTGAAGTATACGTTGGAGTTAGACCTGAACACATTCAAATTGAACCAAATGAAAATGGTAAATATACAGTTAACATCGTTGAAACTCTTGGTAGCGAATTACTAATTCACTTCAACATCGATGAAAACACAATGGTTTGTGCCAAAGTTATTACTGATGAAGTAATAAAGGTTGGACAAAAAATTAATGTTTCTTTCAAAACAAATTCGATTCACTTGTTTGACAAAGAAACTGAAGTATCTTACTTTTAATCCATCCTTGTGAAAACGGAAGCCTAGACAACTAGACTTCCGTTTTTTACTTAATTACTTTTAATGTTTTTCCAGGATAAATTTTATATGGACTAAACAATTTGACAGCTACATCCTCATGATTAATTAACTTATGTAAAACGCTGACTGCAATTCTTCCCATCTCTGTTTGATCTTGCATTATTCGAGCTACATCTGGATTTACTAACCCATACCCATAGTCAAACGTAATAAGTGAATAATCGTTTGGAATGGATTTTCCCATTTTTCTAATGGCTTCATATAAAATTTTACAAACTGTGAATTCACTAGCAAATAAACATGTGATATCTTTTTCTTCTTCTAAGAAATTAATTACAAGTTTAACATCATTATTAAACACTTCTTTATCAAAAGGCGAATTAGGACTGCTTAATATATTTGCAACATATGTGCCTTTTAAAAATTTTTGACTATAGAAATAAGCTGATTGAAATCCATTTTTTCTATTTTCAATCGAAGACACATCTGAATCTTTACTACAAAAGAAAGCAATTTTTTCATGTCCTTTTTCAAATAATAATTTTGTAGCATCTAAAGCAGCTGAAAAATTATCAGTTCTAATGCAATGAAGCTGCATACCACTAAAATCTCTATCGATTAAAACAATTGGAAATTTATTAATGTGATGGAATATTAATTTTTCGTTATAGTATTCGTTATGAACTGGTTGAATAATTAAACCTTTACAACCGATAGTTATCAACTCATTAATATATTTTGTCTCTAAAGCAATATCACCTTTTGAGTTTTTAATAATGACATTGTATCCTAAGTTACTTAACTCTTGTTCAATGCTAAGTAAAATTTCAAGACCAAAAGCTGAGGATATATTCGATAAAATTAAACCTACAAGATTTAATCTGTTTTCAATTGCATTTTCTTTATACTTATCAGATACGTATGTTCCTCGGCCAGGATGTCTAACAATATACCCTTCATTAACAAGTAACTCCATAGCTTTTTTAATAGTTATTCTACTTGTAAAATATTGTTTCGTTAAAACTTCTTCTGATGGTAAGCAATCATCAATTTTATAAACGCCATCTATAATCTTCTTTTTTAGTTCTTTATAAATGCTTTTATATAATGTATCATTCGCCATAATAACAATTCTCCATTTATTACAAACATATACTTTATAAGTAACAATGTTCTATTTGATATATTTATTATAACAAATATATCATTATGTTTAAATATAAAATTGAAAGCACTTTTATTTATATATATCAAAAAAGACTCAGCATTTAAGCTAAGTCTTTATATAACATTTAATTTTTATTCAACTGTGACAACTAAGTCAGTCATAACAATTCTATAAGTTCTAGATGGAGTTCTAATACCTAAGTTAACTGATGATTGACCAATTAATTGTGTTAAATCAAATTCAAGATAGGTGATATCTTCACTGATTCTCTTTGTTTCTGTTGAAACAAGTGCACCATTAAGTAATGATTGGAATTCAATATCTTCACCATCAGAATTGAAGTTTCTGAATCCAACTTTAACTTTAACTGTTTTTCCTGTTAAAGCTTCGTCACTTAAATCGAGTGTCTTAGTAATACCACTAGCAAAGTCTTGTGTTCTGAAGTTAATACCTTCGTTATAGATTGAGAATGGACCACATGGAATAACTTGTAAAGCTTGGTTGTTATTTGTGCCTTTAACTGTTGAAGCATCCCATCTTAAGCTTTCTGTAACTTTTAATACACTTGTAAAACCAATAGAACCAACTACTAATTCATCGCAATAATTGCTATCTTGTGTACCAGTATTTTCAACTTTAATTGTGACTTCTTTATTTAAATATGCTGATAAATCATAGGCGTACATAATTGCGTTTTTGCAACCATCTTCGACTGAATCTTTGTGAGTTGCAGCACCATTTTGTGTGAAGTCTGTATCTTGATAACCAATTGGAGCTAATGGTGTTTCTACCTCGTTTTCAATGACAGAAACTCTTCCTTTGAAATCTCTACCAAATGATCTAGCACTAATTGCCATTGTTTGGTGAAGTTGATCGATTGTTAATGTCTTTGTAACACTGGCACCATAGCCAATCTTACAACCTTCGTTGAAGCCATCGTTGACATCACCTGTATATGTCCAACCGCTACCAGCTAAGTTGCTATATTTGAGATTATCATCGCCCATTTCGCCACCCCAGTTATCTTTGTAGTTGTGACCCCAGGCAAATTCTCCTCCTGTTGTTTCAACAATTACTGGATCTTCAGTGGCTTGATAAGAAAGATTATCTTCTGCTTCATCAGTTGTATAGTATTCAACTTTTGTAAGAACTACTCTATAGTTTCTACTTGGAATATGAATTGCAACATCAGCTGTTTGACCGACAAAGTTGCTTAAGTCTAAGCCAACACATGCGAGATTATCTTCTCTATCTCTAAGTAAATAGTCATATGTATTAATTAATTCACCATTGACAAGAGTTTGGAATTTAGCTGTGATGTTATCTTCGACAAGTCCACGCCAATATGTTCTAACATAAACGTGTTTTCCTTCTGCAACCTCAGATAAATCGAATCTTTGAGCAATACCACCAGCATAGTCGTTTGTTCTAAAGCTTATACCTTCATTATAAACAGTAAATGGACCAGCAACCATAAGTGGTAAATTTGGATAAATGTTCTTAGATAAAGAAGCATCGAAGGTTGTGCGAGTATCTGTGACCTTTACTGCACTACCAAATGAAACTGAACCAATTACTAAGTCTTCATTTCCACCTGGAGCATAACACTTTAAGTTAGCGATTGTTAAGCAAACTGTCTTACCAATAGATGCACTTAAATCATATGTCTTCATGACTGCTTCTTGACCACCATCATTAGCCTCAGCTAAATATGTAGGCGTTGTAAGCTTTGTGAAGTAAGTCTTATTATCACCAACTGCTTTGAGGAACTTGCCATTTACTGATACACCACCAGCAAAGTCTTCATCAATTCCACCGAAGTTTCTAAAGGCAACTGTCATTAATGAATTTGCTTCAGTAACTTCAAGATATTTAACGATTGAAGCTTCTTTTTCAAGTTTCAAGCCTTCGTTTAAGTCACCGATATTACCAACTTTAATCCAAGATGGATCATTAGCAATATTAGCGATATCTTCCATTCCATCAGCATGATTCATTTCACCTGACCAGTTATCAGCATAGTTATGTCCCCAATAGTTTTGTTTGGTTCCAGCTGATAATAATGATGAATAATCTCCCATAGCTGCATATGTGACAACACAGTGATTTGAATATCCAGTTTTTTCTGTAATTCTAATAATGCTTGCATCATCAGAAATATAAGAGCTCAAATCATATGTAATTAATAATTGACGTCCGCAATCTTTATCGATAGTGACAGTTTTTGTTTCAAAGTTTACTGGAGCGACAACAGCACCATTGACTTTAAGTTCAACAATAGCACCTGTTTCACCTGTTTCTTGACCTTCAAAGTCTCTAACAAACAAGTTGAACATCTTTGTTTCAGCTGTAATCTTTTTGACAATAGCCATACTTTGACCAGCTTTAAGATCTAACCCTTCATTGACACTACCAAGAGTTCCACTTAATGCTGTCCAATCACTTAATAGTTCATCTTTGCCCCAAGTTGTTCTATCTGAAGCTTTATGAGTGACACTAACGAGATTTGACATTCCACTATTAACAAAGTGTTCTTCATCGTCTGTCATGGATTTAACAGTAACAGTACTTGTTAATCCTGCATCAGTTAATGGTACTTTGTATGTTGTTCCAACAACTTCAACGCCTTCTTCACTACCATTTACATAAACTAAATAGTAATCAGCATTTTCAACGTCGTTCCAATTGATAACACCAGACTTTTCTTCATCAACTGTAACTACTGGAGCAGCTAAAGTTGTTTTAATAATTTGTGAACTTGAGCTAGAGCTACTTGAACTTGAAGTAGATGTAGATGGTTTACTACTTGAAGTTGAGGAAGTAGTTGTAGTAGATGTTGGACTACTTGTAGATGATTGTTTATCATTGTTATTATTGTTACAAGCAGTCATTGATAAAACAGAAGCAAGGACTAATAAAGCAAGTGACTTTTTCATTATTCTCTCCTTTCATTTGCTTTTATTTAAAGCGTACATTTAACGCTAGTAAACGTTAATTACAATTAAATTATAAAGTTTGATATATATTTGTCAACAATTGTAAGGGCTTGCATTTTTGCCTAACACCTATATACTATGTATATAGGTGTTCTATATAAATAAATACAGAATTGGCTTATTTGTTATATCATTTTATAACATTTATAACAAAGCATTTTTTAAACTTTTTTACTAAAATATCTATTTTTTATTGATCAGCTTTATACAAAGCATATTCATTATATTTATTAAATTTAATTTTAATTACAAAAAACAGGTTCTATACACTTTTATTTTATTTTTGAATATTTAATCACAAAAAGAATATTAAGCTCTCAAGCAGCTTATTTTTAGCTAATTAGAACATTTTAAAAGCCAAGGTGTAAACTTAATTACACTCTTGGCTTATTTATTAAGCTTTTTGGTTTTCTTCGTTCTTTTTCTTTTCTTTATCCTCAAGTATTTTATATATAAAAACACCTAGAGATATAAAGAATACAGAAGCACATATGGCTAGTAAACCATAATAAGACTGCAAGAACAAAACTATGTGTCCTACTGAAGGGACTGTATTAACTACAACACCTTTAACAGAACTAAATTTAACCATTCCATCAACTGTAGGATTAGCATCGCCGCGTGTTACAACTGAATTTTCTTCTATATTAATTTCAACAACTCTATGACAAACAAGTTTGTTATTGTTGTCTGTATATAAGACAACATCATATAGCTCTAAATCATCTATAGATTTAACTTCTTTAGCAATAACACAATCTCCACGTTTTATCTTCCCACCGAATTCTATGACATCAGTGTTACTAGAATAAACTTTAGACATTGATCCTGAAGATATGGCTGCTATTCGATAGCCTCCAATTGACGTATTGTACCCAGAGAATCTATCGATTGCAGTTAATAGTGAGAATCCTACCATTAATATAATTACTATCCAAATAATTGTTTCACCAATTATTTTTAATATCTTCTTCCAGGTAGTAGACATAAATTATTAGGCTGCTGCTTCTGGATGGTAGAAACTTACATTTGATCCATTGAAATAAATAGAATCACCTTTAACAATTGTTTTTGTAACGTTTAATCCATTACCATTATCATACCAATTTTTGCCTTGTTTAACTTTGAATTGTGATTCACCATAATTTTGATCAGCAACCCACATCCATTCATATTTATTCGCACCTAAATTTGGAACCATGGCGCCGGCATCATTTTCTGCCCAGCCCCATCCATCAATGCCACCCATGACATGTGGAACAACCCAATTATTAGCTGTTGCAACTGTATCTGTTAAGCTAACAAATGAAATAGTTGTTTTTATTTCAACGCCATCATATGCAGCAAACTTTTCGTCTGTTACATCACCTAAAGTAATTGTTAAAGCTGCATCATTTCCGCTAATCAAAACTGGAGTAATTTTAGATCCTACTAAATAGCCACCATCTTTATCTTTTGCAAGTGTAATTTTTGATTGATCATCAGCATTATAATAAGAGCCAGCATATTTAACTTTATTTGTAACTATAATATTATCAAGAATATCAGTTTTACCAGTTGCTTCAACTTTAACTGTTAAATAACCAGTTACAACATCTTGTGTATAAGATGAGTTTTCTAATTTAGAACCACTTAAATTATATGTATAGCCTAAAGTTTTGTTATCTGGTGTAAATTCTTCAGTACCAACTCTAGCTAAATTATTAATTGCTAAACTTACATCACTACTTGTTGTAATACTAATATTAATATTTTTATCATCTGGTGCTTTATAGTACAAGGCAAAAGCTGTTCCAACAGAAGCAAGGACACCAGCAGCAGCAACGCCACCAGCGATTAATGCATTAAATCTATTCTTTTTCATCTTTCCTTCCTCCTATTGAGCAACCTTTGCGTATCTAGCTGTTAAAGTGCCACCAAAGTTTTGTGTAATTGCTTGTGATTCTGTGCTAGCTTCAGAAAGTTTGACATATTCATCATAAGCAGATTGTGAAATTTCATATTTCAAATAGAATGTTTGATCAGCATTAATAGCATCACTTTCGTATGTTGTTGTTATTTTACTACCTAAAGTAGCAACGACATCGCTGTCGGTAACACTTCCATCTTGCCAGTCTTTTGTTGCAACTTTGATTGTTAAGCCTTCAATTGAACAATCAGTTTTTGCAGCTAAAGTAAGTGTTAATTTAGCATCTGTATCAACATTAGCACTTCTAATAGGTGCTTTTAATTGAATTTTACTGAACTTTGGATTTGTTGGAGATAACGATTCAATATTAGCCCATGTTGATTCTTCTCCATAAGCTAAGACTAATGTTCCTGTAACGCTTTCACTTATAGAAGAACTTGTTGCATCTTTAATTATAAAAGCAGTTGCTGTAGCCATACCAGCTGTCGATGCAATTAATAAACCAGCTAGTAAGCAGATTGATTTTCTTTTCATTTTTACCCTCCCTTAATTTTTTGTATAGTATGAAATGTATCAATCAACGATTAGGTATTATGTCATAATCTAATCCCTCCATTTTGTATATTTTTAATGATTAACATAACTTGTTGTAACTGTAGCTGTACCCCAGCTAGCATCTGAACACAAATTTATCGTGTTAAATTCTTTTGATAAAGTTATAT
>ULPG01012692.1_pt1 | contig 24277 bp, 27 predicted proteins | sample 1953321 | NCBI WGS metagenome assembly ULPG01 (sample SAMEA4835624, study PRJEB28245) | human gut metagenome | biome: gut microbiome; material: fecal sample | place: Denmark | collected 2008 | reverse complement strand
TTGTACCCAATTATGTGTACATTCTTCTTGTGGCTTTGTTACTCCACAATCTTTACATTTATTACTTGAATTATAGCTATGGTTTGATGTTACTTTATAATTGCACTTTGTACATGTTTTTGTATGTGTGCCATTTCCATTATCTCTTGCTGCTGCCATAGTGTGTGTTCCTTTATTTTTAACTTCTCCACACTTTGTACATTCTTCCCAATGATTTGTTGAATCATTCTTTTGTACCCAATTATGTGTACATTCTTCTTGTGGTTTTGTTGCCCCACAATCTTTACAGTTGTTTCCTTCATATTCATGGTTTTTTGTCACTTTATATCCACATTTTGCACATGTTCCGCTATGTGTTTCATCACCATTATTCGTCCATGTTGTTATTGTGTGTGCTTCCTCATTTCTTTTTTTACCACATTTTGTACATTCTTCCCAATGATTTGTTGTATCATTCTTTTGTACCCAATTATGTTCACAGTCTGTTGCTGGTTTTGTTGCTCCACAATCTGTACATTTATTACTTGAATTATAGTTATGGTTTGATGTTACCTTATAGTTGCATTTTGTACATGTTCCACTATGTGTTTCATCACCATTATTCGTCCATGTTGTTATTGTATGTGCTTCCTTATTTCTTGTTTCTCCACACTTTGTACATTTTTCCCAGTGATCTGTTGCATCTTTATCTGTTGTCCAATTATGTTCACATGTTTGCACTGAGCCACATTTTGTACATTTGTTGTCTGATCCATAATTATGATCTTCTGTAACATTTTCATTACATTTCGTACATGTTCCGCTATGTTTTCCATTTCCATTATCTGTCCATGTTGTTACAGTATGATTTTCGCTTGCCTCATCATATGTATATGCACAACCAGCAAAGCTACATTCATAATATGGAGTATGTGTTGTTGATGTTATATCTTTATATTTTACTGTTGCTCCTTTTGAATGATTTTCATATTTATATCCACATGTTACACATGTTCCATTATTAGCATGTGTTGCTCCACTATGTGAACATGTTGCTCCACAAATTGTACATGTTCCTGTTGCACTATTCCAATTATGAGAACAAACTGCTCCACAGTCATAACATACTCCATTGGTCCAATTATGCATTGCTCTATCTGCATTGTTGCAAGAAGTACAATATCTTACATGGTAAATTTGGTTCTCTTGTTGCCAATTACCATATGTACAGTCCTCTTGTCCTGTTCCGTTACATGTAGTACAAACCATTTTGCAATTATGTTTATGATAATCAATATCAACATCTTCGTTTTCTAATAGTATTGGATCAGCTCCACCATAGGTAATAAATGTTTGCTTGTATCCACATCCACCTTTATCTGTCATACAATTTGAAACTTGATTTATTAACCCACATTTATCACATTTCCATATTGCTTGATGCATTACACTTTTGCCACATTTTGAACATGTTACTGTATATGACTCTGACCCTGGTTTCATTGTCGGAGTTCCTGTACATGGGATTTTTCCTGTTCCTTCACATTTAGAACAATTATGTGCATAAGTCTCCTTTCCGTGTTGTCATCATCATAATAATAAGTACTATTGCAAGTATGCCCAATATAACTGCTCCTACTAGTATATTTTGTTTTCTTTTCATAAAATCCACCATTCCTTTTACATTATCATTCGTATACTTTGGTTATATTTTATCAAAAAAAATCATTTTTGTGCTAATTATTGCATAATTGTCATACAAATGTCATATTTTCGTCATATTTTTCTGTTTTTGAACAAAAAATAAAGTACCCGTAATAATTTGTTCATTACGAGTACTTTATCTAATAATTAATTATTTTCTAATTTTTTTAATCTCATATAAGCTATTCCTGCTATTGCTGCAAAAGCTACTATTCCAATAATTACTGAAGAATTTGCTCCTGTATTTGGTATAACATTATTTGATGTGTTATTTTTTCCTGAATTATTGTTGTTACCATTATTATTGTTATTGCTTATTGTTGCTCCACATTTTGTACATTTGCCATCTGTTCCTTTTTCATGTTTCTCAGTTATTTTTCTATTGCATACTGTACAATTTCCACTATGTGTTCCATCTCCATTATCTTTCCATTCTTTTACTGTGTGTTTTGCTTTATCTTTTATTTCTCCACATTTTGTACATTCTTTCCAATGATTTGTTTCATCATCTTTTTGTTGCCAATCATGGTTGCATTTTGTGTTTGGTTTTGTTGCATCGCAGTCATCACATTTTCCATCATTATTATAATTGTGATTTTCTGTTATTTTATATCCACATTTTGTACATGTTTTGCTGTGTGTTCCATTTCCATTATCTTTCCATGCTGTCATTGTGTGTTTTGCTTTGTCTTTTATTTCTCCACATTTTGTACATTCATTCCAGTGATATGTATTGTCATTTGCAATTTTCCAATTATGTTCACATTCTGTAGATGGTTTTGTTGCTCCACAATCATCACATTTTCCATTATTATAGTTGTGGTTTTCTGTCATTTTATATCCACATTTTGTACATGTTCTGCTATGTGTTCCATTTCCGTTATCTTTCCATGCTGTCATTGTGTGTTTTGCTTTATTCTTTATTTCTCCACATTTTGTACATTTATCCCAATGATATGTGTTATCATATGCTCTTTCCCAATTGTGTTCACATTCTTCTATTGGTTTTGTTGCTCCACAATCTTTACATTTTCCATCTGTTCCATAATTATGATTTTTTGTAACTGTATATCCACATTTTGTACAAGTTCCACTGTGTGTTCCATTTCCATTATCTACCCATGTTGTTATTGTATGTGCTTCCATATTTCTTATATTGTTACATTTTGTACATTTTTCCCAATGGTTGTTTGCATTTTTTTCAATTACCCAAACATGTTCACATTCTGTAGATGGTTTTGTTGCTCCACAATCTTTACATTTTCCATCTGTTCCATAATTATGATTTTTTGTAACTGTATATCCACATTTTGTACAAGTTCCACTGTGTGTTCCATTTCCATTATCTACCCATGTTGTTATTGTATGTGCTTCCATATTTCTTATATTGTTACATTTTGTACATTTTTCCCAATGGTTGTTTGCATTTTTTTCAATTACCCAAACATGTTCACATTCTGTAGATGGTTTTGTTGCTCCACAATCTTTACATTTTCCATCTGTTCCATAATTGTGATTGTTTGTAACTTTATATCCACATTTTGTACAAGTTCCACTGTGTGTTCCATTTCCATTATTTGTCCATGATGTAATTATATGGTTTTCTGCATTTTCATTATATGTATATGTACATCCTGCAAAAGTACATTCATAATATGCTGTATGTGTTGTTCCTGTTATATCTTTGTATTTTACTGTTGTACCCTTACTATGTGTTTGATATTTGTATCCACATCTTGTGCATGTTCCATTGTTTGCATGTGTTCCTCCAATATGGCTACAAGTTTCACCACAGTTGTCGCATTTTCCTGTTGAAGAGTTCCAATTATGTGTACATCTGTATCCACAATCTCTACAAACTCCATTTATAAATCTGTGATTTGATTCTTCGAAGTTGTTACAAGTTCTTTCTGTGCAATATCTTCTATGTGTTGTAGAATTATATTGTTCCCAATCTCCAAATGTACAATTTACTTTTCCTGTTGCTTTACAATCAGGGCAAGGTATTGTGCAAAATCTGTGATAATTATTTGTTGAATTTTCATTTTCTAATATAAAATGTTTTCCATCATATGAAATTGAATTTCTCTTTTATCCACATCCACCACTTTCTTTTATACAATGCCAACTTTCATTAACTAAACCACATGTTGTACAGTAATAAATTGTATGATGTGCTTTATTCTTTTTACAGCTTGGACATTGTGCTGTGTATGTTTCAGATCCACTTCTTAATTGAGTTTTGCCAGGACATGGTATTCTTTTTTCTCCTTTGCATGTTGGGCATGTATGTTGTTGTTCTTTACCATATGCTTCTCTTCCTGTAGTCATCATGACCAAAATAAAAGACATAGCTAGTATTGCAAGTACTACTAATCCCATAACTAAAATTTGTTTCTTTCTCATAATCAAATTTCACCTTTCTTTTTATTTATTATTTGGTTTACAAAGTTTTACATAAAAACTTTACCTTAATTATATTAACATAATTTTCCTGTTTTGTAAAGTCTTTTTATGTAAATTTATCCAAAAATGTCAAAAAAATACAGAAATTTACATTATTTTAGGTTGTAAACTCCTGTATTTTTCTTTTGCTTAATATATATTATGTTTATTACTATTAAATTATGCGAAATCTTTTACTTCTTCTTGAATTTTATTCATGAAATTTTCTATGCTCATTTGACCAATGTCTCCATCTTTTCTTGAACGCACACCAACTGCATTGGCTTCCACTTCTTTATCTCCTAGTATAAGCATGTATGGTATTTTTTGCATTGTTGCTTCTCTTATTTTGTATCCTATCTTTTCGTCTCTTTCATCTAGTTCTACCCTAATATCTGCATTTTTTAATAATTCTTTTACTTTTCTTGCATATTCTCTATGCGTTTCTGATAGTGGTAAAATCTTTACTTGTACTGGTGCTAGCCATGTTGGAAGTGCTCCTTTTGTTTCTTCTAAGTAGTACGCAATAAATCTATCTATACTTCCTAAAATTGCTCTATGAAGAACTACTGGTGTTTTCTTGCTTCCGTCTTTATCAATATATGATAAATTAAATTTCATTGGTAAGCAGAAATCTAATTGACATGTTGATAATGTATATTCATTTCCAACTGCTGGTTTAACTTGAACATCAAGTTTTGGTCCATAGAATGCTGCCTCTCCTATTTTTTCTTCGTATTCAATTCCTATATCGTCTAAAACGTGTCTTAATGTATCTTCTGCACTGTCCCACATTTCATCATCTGGGTGATATTTTACTTTGTCTGCTGGATCTCTTAGCGATAATTCAAAGTGGTAATCTGTAATATTTAGTTCTTTATATACTTCTAGTATTAGGTCAACTACTGATTTGAATTCAGATTCTATTTGTTCTGGTGTTACAAATAGGTGAGCATCATTTTGACAGAATGTTCTTACTCTTTCAATTCCTTTTAATGTTCCACTTGATTCAAATCTGCAATCTCTTGCAATTTCACCTATTCTAATTGGTAAGTCTCTGTATGAGTGAATTGTATTTGCATATATCATCATATGATGTGGACAGTTCATTGGTCTTAATACAAATTCTTCTCCTTCAACTTCCATTTTAGGGAACATATTGTCTTTATAATGATCCCAATGTCCTGATGTTTTATATAATTCTACTGATGCAAGTGGTGGTGTTAAAACGTGTTTGTATTCTAGTTTGTTTTCTTTTCTTTTGATATAGTTTTCTAATATTTCCCATACTGCATAACCATTTGGTAAATACATTGGAAGTCCTTTTCCTACTAGGTCATGTGTCATGAATATGTTTAATTCTTTTCCAAGTTTTCTATGGTCTCTTTGTTTTGCTTCTTCTAGTTTTTGTAAATACTCTTCAAGTTCTGAAGCTTTTGGGAATGATATTCCATAAACTCTTTGAAGTGATTTGTTTCTAGAATCTCCTCTCCAATATGCTGCAGATTTAGCTGTTAGTTTTATTGCTTTAACTTTTCCTGTTGATGGTAAGTGTGGTCCACGGCATAAGTCCACGAATTCACCTTGTTTGTAGAAAGAAATAACTTCTCCGTCTGGAAGACCATTTATTAATTCTATTTTATATGGTTCTTCTCTTTCTTCCATTAATTTTATTGCTTCTTCTCTTGGAAGTTCAAATCTTTCGATTTTTAAATCTTCTTTTATTATTTTTTTCATTTCTTCTTCTAATGCTGATATATCCTCTTCTGTAAAAGGTGTTTCAACATCAAAGTCATAATAAAAACCTTTTTCTATTGATGGTCCTATTGTTAGTTTAGCTGTTGGGTATAGTCTTTTAACTGCTTGTGCTAAAATATGTGCAGTTGTATGCCAATATGTGCTCTCTTCAACTTCCATTGTTCTTCCACCATCTAATTTTATTCTAAACATAATTATCTCTCCTTATTTTTCATAAATTTCTTTTGAAACGATTTTAGTAAGTGCCATCATTACAGCATATTCTTCTAGTTCGTCTCTATATATTCTACCATTTGTAAGTACCCCAATGGCACCTTTTCTGCCTTTTGCAGTACTTCCAAATATATCATGCATAAATCCAATTTCTTCTCCTTGCAAAACTCTATCTACTGCGTTCTGTGGATATTCAAATGATGGACTAAAACCTACATAATAATTTTTTCCATCATAAATTGCACATATGCTTGCATCCATATATTTAGTATCCACTTCTGCAACTGGATACATTCCTGCTTCTATTCCTACTCCAAAGTTACATGTGCCGGCATCTTTCCTCTGCATGCTCAAAAGCATTTTTCGCACGGTTTTTTGCACCCTTTATAGTTTCTTCAAGAGTTAAAGGATTGCAAGAAACACCAGAAAAGTTATCCTTATCTTGTCCAATTTTATCATCAAGTCTTACTTCTTTTGGCATTATCATATATTCAATTTTATCGCCATTCTCAATCCACAATTCTGGGTATCTTGAAAAGGCTCTAGTAATTGCTGTTATTTTTGGTATACTTCTACTTCCTATTGAAATTAGCATATTTTACCTCTTTCCCTATTAAAATATTATACTACAAAATAGCTTAAAGTCAATAACTTTAAGCTATTAAGTTTTATTATATTTCATCTGCGATCTTTGCAAATTCTTCTAATGTCAGTTTTTCTGGTCTTACTCTGTTATCTATACTTAGTAACTCTAATGTTTTACATATTTGTTCTTTACTTCCATATTTATTGCTATTTGCAAGTGCATTTAGAAGTGTTTTTCTTTTTTGCATGAATGCTGTTTTTATAACTTCAAAAAGTTTTTTCTCGTCTTTTACTGCAACTTTTGGTTCTTTTAAAACTTCTAAATTTATTACTGTTGAGTTTACTTTAGGCTCCGGAATAAATGCTGTGTTTGGCACTTCTAGTACTCGTTTTGGGTTTGTGTAGTAATGTATTGCATATGTTATTGCTCCTGTATCTCCTGTACCTGGCTTAGTTACTAGCCTATCTGCAACTTCTTTTTGTATCATTACTGTTATTGTTTCTATGTCTAGCCTTTCCTCTAGCAACTTCATTATTATCGGTGTTGTTATATAGTATGGTAAATTCGCTACTATCTTTGTTGTTTTAACTTTTTCTTTTTCAATTAGTTCTTTTAAATTTACTTTTAGAACATCATCATTTAATACTTTAAAATTATCATACATTGAAAATCTATCATTTAATATTTCTATCATTCTTTTATCTAATTCAATACATATAACTTTTCCAGCTCTATCTAGTAGTTCTTTTGTAAGTGTTCCAAGTCCTGGCCCTATTTCTATTATTAAGTCATCTTTTGAAACATTGGCTGCATCAACTATTCCTGATACAGTATCATCATCTATTAGAAAGTTTTGTCCTAAATTTTTATTTGCTGTTATATGGTATTTATCCATTATGAATTTTGTATCTTTTAAAATACTCATGTTTTACCTCTTTTCACATATATTTTATATTATTTAATACAAAAAGTAAAGTTTAATTGTAAATTAATTTTCGTTATGCTATAATTTTGATAGGTGATTTTTATGTTTGAAGATATTAAAAAAAATAAAGTTAAATCTGGTTTTATCGTATCAGGTTTTATCATTATGATTACTTTAATTGTATATTACATTGCTATGGCTTTTGATTTTAGTGGTCCTATGGCAATTACTATTGCAATGATGTTTTCTATAATCACTGCTTTTGCTTCATATTACAACAGTGATAAAATAATTTTATCAGTTACAAAGGCAAGACCTGCTAATCAAGAAGAAGATCTAAAACTTGTACATATTTTAGATGCACTTATGATTTCTTCTGGTCTTCCTGCTAGACCTAGACTTTATGTTGTAGATGACCCTCAACCTAATGCTTTTGCAACAGGTCGTAATCCTGAACATTCTATTATTTGTGTTACCACAGGCCTTTTAGATAAATTAGAGTATTACGAATTAGAAGGTGTTATCGCGCATGAAATGAGTCATATTAAAAATTATGATATATTGTTAACTTCAGTTGTAACAGTTATGGTTGGTTTTCTAGTTATGATTTCTGACTTATTCTCTCGTTCTTTCTTTTGGGGTAGTTCTAAAGACAGAGATGATGATAGTAAAGGAAATGGAATTTTGATGTTAATTGGACTTGTTCTTTTAATTGTTGCTCCACTTCTTGGTAAAATAATGCAAATGGCACTTTCTAGAAATAGAGAATATTTAGCAGATAGCACTGCAGTTGAAATTACTAGAAACCCTGATGGATTAATTTCTGCTTTAAGAAAACTAGATAGTGACCCTAATGAATTAAAGACTGCTAACAATGCAACTGCAAACCTATTTATTGTAAGTCCATTTAAAGCAAAAAAGAATGGAAAAAGAAAAGCAGGTTTATTCGATACTCATCCAAGTATAGATGATAGAATTGAATCTTTACAGAATATTCATTAAAAACTAAAACAAGCAATACTTTTTTAGTACTGCTTGTTTTTTTATTACATCATTTCACCATTTGAGCTTAGTTTAATTATTAAGTCCATATTATCATCTTTTGCAGCTTTATTCCTTCTAATTGCTCCGACATTTTTGACACTTATATATTATTACATATCCCTTTTTAGGGCTAATCTCTATCCCAATTGGTTCTAACATTCCATGGCATTTTTCTGCTCTGTCTCCTGGGTTTTTATCAACATGCTTTGAATATAAGCAAATGTTGCAATGGTTTCTACATGAATAACCAAGTTTTGGCACTTCGTGCCCACAGTGTTCGCAAATAAATTTTTCATCAATTTCTGTAAATAAACTTTCCATTTAATTCTCCTTAAATATACTTCCACCAATAAATTCTCTAAGTAAAGAATGTGTTGGCACTGCTTCATCTGGAATATCCTCAAAGTATGAAAGCATTGCAATTAATCGTTTTGCTTCTGAGTATAGTGGTGATGTTGCATCTATTTCTTTTAATAATGGAACTGCATATTTTTTAAGTACACTTAGTTCATATATTAAAGAAGAATTAAACATGCAATCCGCTTCTTCTTGGAATTTGAAAATGTTATTTACTTCACCTCTATTTACTGATGGCCACATTTCTAAAGTATGTGTTGCACTATATCCTCTAAAATTGTAATCTCTAACAATTCTTCTAATAAGTCTTGTATCTGTTGTAGAAATTCTGTTATAGTAATCAATATTTAGAACTGTTAAGCAACTAATATATATCTTGAATTTTTGGTCTTTTGGAATTAGATATGTAAGGTCATCATTTAAGCAGTGAATTCCTTCCATTACTAATACTTCATCTGGAGCAAGTTTCATTTTATTGCCCTTATATTCTTTATGTCCTGTATGGAAGTTAAATGTTGGTGCTTCTATTTCTTCACCTGCTAATAATTTTACTAAGTCACTATTTAATAGTTTTGTATCTATTGCATGAATGCTTTCAAAATCGAATTTTCCTTCTTCATCTACAGGTGTTTGTTCTCTTTCCACAAAATAATTATCAACAGAAATTATTACTGGTTTTAAGCCATTTAATCTTAATTGAAGTCCAAGCCTTTTTGCAAATGTTGTTTTTCCAGATGAAGAAGGTCCTGCTATTGCAATTAGCTTAATCTTTCTATTGCTTGCAATGCAATCTGCTATTGCTCCAATCTTTTTCTCATGTAAAGCTTCGTCTAGTAGAACATACTCCTGAATGTCGCCTTTTTTTACAATTGAATTTAATTTGTATAATGTATTTACATTTAAAATTCTATGTAGTTTCTGATATTCCTCAAGTGTTGCAAATAGTTTTGGAGTATCTTGAAATTCTGATAATTCATATGGGTTATCTTTGCTTGGATATCTTATTAAAAAGCCATCTGAATATTTGGTAATTTCATATGCTTCTGCAAAGCCTGTTGATGTTGGTAATACTCCATAAAAATAGTTGTAATAGTCTTCGCAATAATATAGTGTTACTTCCTTTTTTTGCTTTAAATCTAGTTGCAACTTGCCTTTTAATGTATTTTCTTTTTTATAGAATTCTTCCGCTTCGTCCTTTGTCATAAATCTTTTCTCGATTGGCAAATCTTGTTTTATTATTTCTTTTACTCTTTTATTTATGTTGCTTATAACTTCATTTGTAATTTTTAAATTATCTACTGTACAATACATTGCATTTGAAAGTTGGTATTTTATTGTCATTAATGCACCTGGATAAACTTCGCTTATAGCTTTACTTATTATATATACAAGCCCTCTTCTATATATTCTCATTCCATCTTTGTTGTTCAAATCTATCAAATCTAATTTACCACTAGCTTTTATTTTAAAATTTAAGCTTTTTATTTCATTATTAAATTTGCATGCAATAACTTTGCATTTGGCTTTTTGAATCTCGTCACCTAATAGTTCACTAACTGGTGTTCCTTCTTTTACGTCTATTACTATATTTTTATAATCAATTTGCATAAATTTCACCTTTTACCTATCTTTATAAATTTTTCTCTTTTTGACCATCTTTACTAATTATTTGTATAATTGTGTCATAGTCTTCATTTATAGTATTAACAGCAATCCATTTTTTTACAACGTTTAAGTTGTCTAGTGCTTTCGCTTTTTTTATTGTTGTTTTATTTGTGCCATTATACTTTATACTTTTTACAGTATAATTTTCATAATCATTCATTACTGTATAATATATAGCATCTTCCTGCATGTTTATTTCCTTTAAGTTTGAATCTATTTTACATATTTTGGTTATTTTTTCGCCTTTTTTGTTCATCTTATATAAATACATTTCTTTATCTACATTGTCTTCTGTTCCTGTTACTAAGTAATAAATGTTCTTTCCTTTAACATATAAAGCTTGGCATTGCATTCCCGTATCAATTTTAGAAATCCTAGTTGCCTTTTTACCATTTAGTTTCATTGTTGCTATATATTGTGAACCTTCTATGCTATATATGTAGTATATCTTACTACCATCAATTTGATAATATGATATTTTTCTATCTGATATTTTTTCTCTATCTGTTCCATTTGTTCTTACTCTATAAAGATTAGAATTTTTAAAATAATATACCCATTTTTCCATTGCTATAACTTGGCTTGCATCAACATCTTGTGCAAGAACTTCTTTTTTCTTGCCATTTGTTTTCATTTTTATTAAGTTATTTTGCCCTTCTTTTTCGTCTTTTTCTATGCAATATATGTAATTGTCTATAACATTTAAACCGCATGTATTTTCCATCAGATATTTTTTTAGTATGTTTACCATTTTGCTTTACTTTGCATATGCCAATAGCTTCACTATTATCCATTTCAATATAATAAATCCAGCTGCCTTCTTGTGTAGCTATTCCATTGTTATAACTGTTTCCAGTTGAGTTTCCTTGTTTTGGTTCTTTAATACATGATGCAATTACAAGTATGGTAATTAGAACAATCAAGCATGCCACAACTATTGAAGTTATTTTTTTATTATCTAAAATAGTGCCTTTAATTTTGTTTATATATTTCATGAAATTAAACTTCATTATTTCCTCCATTTTCTATTATATTTTTATTATCAATTATTCCTAAACAAAACCAAAATATTGGTGCTATGCCAATTGTACTTATATTGAAAAATGCTTGTACTAGATAACTTCCTATAATACTTAGTATTATGAAAATATCTTTTCTTTTGAATATATATTTTAGATTAGGAAATACAATTGCAATTAAAAATATCATATATACTATTCGTGCTGGTATTCCAAGTGTTACTGCAATATTTAAATATTCGTTATGTGCTTTATCTGGAATACCATTATGTGCTTTTATAAATTCAAAACTTTCTTCAGTTAAATTTTGCACAACACCACGTTTTAAGTTATCTGTCCCAACTCCTAGAATAGGATGTTTTCCGTATTATATCAATAACTATTTTCCAAATTTGTATTCTTCCAGAGCCAAGGTTTCCATTTGATATACCTGATTCTTTCATAATGCTAATATCATATTTTGTTATGTTTATTTTCCTTCTTAAGGAACTATTTTTTTGAGTATATAACATTGCAAAGATAGTTATAAAAGCAACAATTAATATAAAAATCCTTTTAATGTATTCTTTTTTATAGTTCTTTTTCAAATAAGCAATTAATACAATACTAAAAGCAATAAATGCAACCCAACCACTTCTAGCATTGCATGCTATCAAACAGAAAAAAGTTGTTAATGCAGTAACTAGACTTACTTTGTCATCATCTAATATATATAATATTATAAATAATGGTAATCCTATACTTGTAAAGTTGCCCATAAAGTTCGTATTTTCAAATGTTCCACACACACCTTTATTAAAAATTGGTATTAATGAACTATCTGGATAAACTACATAATTTTGTATTATCCCAATTACACCAATTATCATATATAAAACTTCCATAATTCTTATTAATGTCTTTTTTTTATAATTTAAAAACTTCTTTGCACACATATATATTACTATATAAGTATATAAAGCTAGTATTCCTTCATATCTGTTTTTCTCACCAATTATGGATATTAAAATATTTTTTGAATTAATAGTACTTAAGAAAACTAAAAACCCGAAAATTAAAATTATATAATCCTTTTTATCTAATTTTAATTTTTTATAATTTGCAAGCATTAGAATTAAAAGTGCTGCTCCACATATGAGTAGTGTATATATTTTTATAATATTATATTGTTCATCACTTGGAATTATCACTATAGCTGTTACTATAATTTGCATAAGTAATACAATGTTAATTAACTTGTCCTTCATTTGTGCTCCTGTTTTTTTGCTTATATTATATATCTATAAAACAATAGTGTCAATGAAAATAAATGATTTTCAAAATATTTTTATTTTCACTAACACTATGGTTTTTCCATTTCTAAATATGTTGTTGGAACATCTCCCATTATTACAGTTTCTACTAGCAATACTTGATTTTGTATTGTTTCTTGCATTGTTTTATATGATGTAAGTATTGAAACATTACACTCTAAATTCAAATATATTCTATAAACTGTTTGGTTTATTCCTGCAGATTCAAATTCTGTTTTAATATCTGTTGCAATTTGCCCTGCTGATATAATCTTAATTTTTATTCTCGGTCCACTTCCTGCAAGATATTTTATACCTGTTAAACTTCCTATTGGAATTTCTATTGTTTGTTTACTTATATCATTTAATTCATTTTGAATTTCTATTGCTATATCTGATGCTATTTCATTTATTGTTACTATATCTGTTTTTAATACACTATTTTTTCCATCTTCAGTTTTTATCATTTGTACTGTGTCTTTATAATTATATCTTGCAAGTACATCTGTTGACTTTCTATTTGTTATATCTGTTGCTATGCTTTGTGCTTTTGCTTTGCATAGTCCTTCAAAAATTGGATCTATAGATTTTAAAATTTTGTAACTTGTTATGCTTGAAATTACAAGCATTAAAATCATAAAAAACATCTTTTGTATCTTTAAACTATTTTCTCTATTGTTTTTAATTTGTGGCAATCTTATTTTATGCCTTGAATAGATTTTATCCATTTTTCTATACTGCTACTCTTCTGTTACAATACCTTGGTATATAAAGCCTTTGGCCAACACTTATTTTATTTGGATTTTCTATATCATTTATTTTAGCAATATCTTCAACTGTGCTCTTGAATCTTTTTGCAATACTCCAAAGTGTATCTCCTTGTTTTACAAAGTAAATTACCATGCTGTATGTATTACACTCTTTGCTTTCTTCCATTTCTACATTTTCAATCATATTTATTTTTCTACTTTTTTGTTCTGATAAGTTAAACTCCACACCTATTGTAACTTCAATGGTTCCGTCTCTTATTATAAAGTCATTTTGCTTAATTTTAAGTGTTGTTTCTACCATAGATTTTTCTTCGATTTTATCTGAAATCACGTCAAAATTATATGGTAAATCTACGCCTCTTGTATTTATTCCATTACTTTGTTCAAACATTATATTTAACCTTAAATTTCCTTCATAAATTACTTTTCCATTTCTAACTTGCATGTTGTTTATTGTTGGAGCAATTTGCACATCTAACACACGGCCTGTAACCTCTGGTATTCTAATGTTTTCTTTAGCTGTATACATATCTGTTATTCTATTTCGTTCTATTACAGCATTAACTTCCCTTTTTGTAAAAGTAATATCTTTTGTTGTGCTGTATAAATCTTCTATCATGTTTATTTGCTTTGTTTCATAAGCTAGGCATGTAATATCAATGTCCGCTTCTATTGCAATTGAGTGTTCCTCATTGCTGTTTGGTTTTACTATAAGATTATTTAAGTTATTTTGAACTTCACATTCACAATTTTCATTAACATTTTGCATATCTACAAAGCCCATTATTGGAATTTTAGTAGTTGCTGTATTTATTCTATTGTCTTCTGTTAAATACATTATTCTTATAGAAGCATCTGCCTTTGAAAGTACTTTGTTATAGCTTATTTTAGTTTCTTCATCAACTATATCAAAATCTACTTTCATTATTTCTGCCATTTCATCTGCCATATCTATTGCTATTGTATCTTTTAAACTTACTTTGTTATTTCCACTTCCAACAAGCGAAGTAATAGTTTGGGTATCGCCAAGTTTTTCTATAGGTTCTCCTTTCCCAACTTCTGTTATAACATCACAATTTTCATTTGCATATATATTAACATTAGTATCTAAGTTTGCCTTTATACTTAACTTTCTACCATTGATAATTTTTGTATCAAAATCTTTTATAGAAACTCTTACATCTGCTTGCATGTTTTCTTTGCAGTTATCCATATTTATAACTTGTGTAAAATCCATACTTGTATTTAAGCTTCTTATACTTCCTTGCTCATCATCTGCCATATATATTATGTAAGTATTTATTGCTCCATCTATTCTAATTTTGCCATCCATTACATCTTTTTTATATATACTAATTACTCCATTTGTATTTATAACTTTTAATACATCTGGTTTAACATCATTTACTATTACATCTGTTTCGACCTGCCTATTTTCTCTCTTTTGTCCTACTATTTTGTTTAAAACAATTTGGTTTTTGGTTGTTTCTACTACCATATTATTACCTCCCTTAATTATTAAATTATATTAGGAGGAATAAAAAAAATTCCTAAAATTTAGGAATTTTTTAAAATTTTGTTCTTAATATTGACGGTACTAATGGAAAATATTCTTCTCCATTGAATATTGATATTTCTAATTCATTTGCAAGTATATCTTTATATTTATAACATGCATTTGTCTCTTTTTCTTCACTCTTTACTCTAAAAATATCTGGATAGGTATTTTCTATAATTGCTTTCTCTTCAAAGAATTTCTTTCTTCCCATTGCTCCTCTTATCATAACTTTTTGTCCTATGTTTTTATCAAGTTCAGCTTTAATGTTTGAGATATCCATTTGGCAAATCATATGAAACACATCCTCTCCATTAATTTACGAGGATTATATCATGGGAACATAAAATTGTCAAAAATTGTTTTATTATGTCAAATCTAGCTATCAGAGTAATTTCAATGGTTTCGTGTTATGTTTCTTTATTTATTACATTTTCATTACATTTTTGTTACATAAATATTGCCTGTTTTTTTCCCATTGCCCCAACTCCATTTATTCCTTTTTCACCTTCTTTAATTTCTTTTGAAATGTCGTGTCCACTTACAAATTTGCTCTTATCTGTTGTAGCAATTTTTTCTGCTACTATTAGTGGATCTACAAAATCTATTAGGATTCTTCCTGGTGATGATGCAAAATCTGCCCCAGCATCTATTAGTGCTTCAAAAAAGCTCTGGCAAGCTCCCGCAAAAATTACTAATTTACTTGAACTTCTAGCCCACTTCCTGGCTTCTTTTACTGTGTTTATAAAGTTCTTTGAATTTCTGTAATTATATATATTTGAATAACTTATTCCTTTTTTTAGCATTGCATCATGTCCTGTTATTATTAATATATCTGGTTTATATCTTTCAAGTAAGCCTCTTACAACCTGAGCCTGCATACGCTCTGGAATGTTTTTTACAACTGCATTTAAACCTAGTTTTTTATAATATCTTGCAGATTTTTCGCTATATCTTCGGTCTCCATCTAAATGCAGTATTCTTCCTGTTTTTATATTTACTCCTCTTGTTTGTTTTTTGTAATTATTTATTCTCTCTACTAATAGTTTTTCCATTTCCTTTTTGCTCTTTATTACTCTACTTTCATATACTTTTTCTATATCTTGAAGTGGTGCATCTGCCTCAACTCTAAAGGTTACACCTTTCAAAATTGCCAATGCATTTCCATCTTTTAAATTAATTATTCTATCAACGACAAAAACAATATCATTACCATATGATTTTCTGGTAACATATTCTCCTTTTTTCACTTTCAAAATTATCACCTCAAATATTATCGGTTACTATATTTTATGTCGAATTTTGCTCTAATGTTATCTTTTGAACTTTTTTGCCATTTATTGTTGTATAAAATTTTTCAAAATGATATAATGTGATAAATTAAAACAAAGGAGTAAAAGTTATGAATAATCATATTCTTTTAGAAAGAATGGATGAAGCAGATATATTCCTACTTGATAATTTAAATGAACAAAATAAATTTAAAAATCCCAATGATGTAAATGTTAGAATTTTATTATATGATTTGGATCTTGTTAGTGAGCAATTAGATGAAAATGAAAACAGTATATTAAGAAAAAGATTAGATAAAATTCGTAGAGTATTTAGATACGCAAGTAATTATCGCCTTCAACCTTGGGAATTAAATGACGCACAAGATTATTTAACATATATAGCTGACACAAAAAAAACTTATGTACAAGGAATTGCAGATACGGAACAAGCTTTATCTAATATTGTAAATGCACTAAGAGCAGATCATGTTCCAGATGAATACTCTATCAACTATGTATTAGCACAAAATGGTGCAAATGGGTTAACTCGTGAGCAACAAAATAGATTTGAAGTATTTATTCCTCTTATAAATAAGATTTCCGAAATAGAAAAACTTGCTAAATCTGAGGTTCAAAGAACTACTTCTACACCTACTACCCAAGCTTTAGTTGTTCAAAAAGAAAAACCTGCATTTTTAAAGAAAATTTTAGACTTCTTTAAAAATAAATTCTCAAAACACCAACCTACTAAGCAAGAGACTAAACTACAAAATAGTTACCAGCATGTAGAGCCTGCAACTGTTGAAACAAAGCCTTATGAGCCAAGTTTCAAAGAAGAAATTAAGCCAACTCCTTCTAAACCAACAGCTAATAATAAACCAGTTCAAACTAGAGACCATATAGTTATAAGTGACCTTCATGGTGATTTTGAGCATTGGAGTAAAATTAGATTTGAACTAAACAAAAATCCAAATTTGAAAGTTACTATATTAGGAGATGCCATGGATCGTGGTGAATTTGGGCCTGAAATATTATTACAGATAAAAGAATTAAGTGACAAGGGCGTTGTTCAATACTTACCTGGAAATCATGATATATTTGCATACAATTATGTAAAAATGAGAAATGCACCTAGTAGTCAAGCTTTTACTATGGCAAAATCACATTTGGAACGCAATGGTGGTAAATCTACTATGAAAAAACTAGATAATTTCCAAGAAGTTGTGGCAAAAGCAATTGCAAGCAAACAAATAGAAAAAAATATATCTCTTCATGAATTAGTTGATTGGTTAGGTAATCAACCAATACAGAAAAAAGTAACAGAAAACAATAATTTATATAACTTATCTCATGCTGTATTTGATGAAAAACTATATGCTTACGATAAAAACTTCAATTTAAGCAAGGCTTTATCCCTTGAGCTAAACGGTGGTAAAAATTCTGAAATGTATAAAAGGTTTTTAAATTGCATGTGGTATAGGGTTGATGATACTAGAACTCATTTCTATGACCTTGCATTACCTCAAAGTGGAATTTCTGTTGTTGGTCATACACCTCAAAAAGAAGTAAATTTGCAACATATTCAAAATCGACCAGTAATTGTTGTTGATACTGGAAATGGTTCTTTTAGTGGTTATAGTTTAAACAGTAGTAAAAATATAGATTTTGAAGATCCACGTTACAGATAAAAAATTCAGGACTTTATCCTGAATTTTTTCTTGTATAATTTGCGTTTTAGTGATATAATCTTACCATAATTTATAAGGAGGTTTTTTTATGCAAATACCATTTAAAAAAGCAAACATATTATTACCAAAGAATGCAGATATGCATAAATGGTCAGTTGTAGCTTGTGATCAATATACATCTGAACCTAAATACTGGGAAGAAGTTGAAAATATTGTAGGAGATGCTCCATCAACTTTAAAAATAACTTTACCTGAAATATACCTTGAAAAAGAAAACGTTTCAGATAGAATAACAAAAATAAATGAAGAAATGGATAGACTTTTAAGTGAAGATTTCTTCAAAACATTAACAGATTCTTTAATCTACCTAGAAAGAACATGTAAAGATGGAAAGGTTAGAAAAGGAATTGTTGGTATGGTAGACTTAGAAGACTATTCATACGAAAAAGGTTCACAATCATTAATAAGAGCAACAGAAGGTACAGTTTTAGAAAGAATACCACCAAGAGTTAGAGTAAGAGAAAATGCAAAACTAGAATTACCACACGTAATGCTTTTAATTGATGACGAAAAGAAGGAAATTATTGAGGGCTTAACAGATAAAGTAACTAGTGATGATGTTGTATACGATTTTGATTTAATGCAAAACGGTGGACACATTAAAGGTTATAAAATTCCTGAAAACTTAGTAGAAGGTGTTTTTGCAGGTTTAGAAGAACTTGCCGACAAAGACAATTTCGAAGCAAAATATAACGTTCATGGTAAAGGAGTTTTACTATTCTCTGTTGGAGATGGTAACCACTCTTTAGCTACTGCAAAAGCTTGCCATGAAAATTTAAAGAAAGTATTACCAAAAGAAGAATACGAAAATCACCCTGCAAGATATGCTTTAGTTGAAGTTGTAAACCTACATAGTGATGCATTAGAATTCGAACCAATACACAGAGTTGTATTTGATGTAGAACCTGCAAAAATGATTGAAGAATTCGAAAAATATTATGATGTATCTAGAACTGAAGGAGAAGGACAAAGAGTTGAATATGTTTATGAAGGAAAATCAGAAGTTCTATATATTAAGAACCCAAAATCAAATTTAGCAGTTGGTTCTCTACAAATGTTCATAGATGAATACATCAAAAATCATGGTGGAAAAGTTGATTATATCCATGGTGATGATGTAACAAGAGAATTAGGAAGCAAACCAGGAAATATAGGTTTCTTATTACCAAATATGAAGAAAACAGATTTATTTAAAACTGTAATATTAGATGGAGCTTTACCTAGAAAAACATTCTCAATGGGGCATAGCTATGATAAGAGATACTACTTAGAAGCAAGAAAAATTAAATAAAACATGTAAAAGGGACAATAAAATGTCCCTTTAAATTTTATATTTTTTATGCTCTTTTTCATATTTAAGTTTAGTGGCCATTCCTCCTCTTATGTGTCTTTCTGCTTTATTTTCATCAAGCACCTTTCTTACTTCTATTGCTAATGCCTGATTTATATGTATTAATCTTTCGCTAACATCTTTATGTACTGTTGATTTAGAAACCCCAAACTTCCTAGCCGCTCCTCTTACAGTATCTCCTGTATCTATTATATATTGTGCTAGATTAGTAGCACGGTCCTCTATTGATACTCCTCTCATATAAAAACCCCCATATGAATACTTTTGTTTAAGTGTATTCGTATGGAGGCTTGATTATGTCATTTTACTTTTTCATTTCTCCTAGATTCTCTAATTATCTTTATTGTGCTTGAAATAAGTAGTTTAATCATTTTTTCAATTTCCTTTTTGTCCTCTTCTTTTCTGTTTTTATATGTAGTTAATATTTGACCAATTTTTTTAACTGTATCTATTCTAAAATCACTAACTTCAGTTGCTTTTGTTGTTAATATTATTTCATAAAGCATGTCTATAAAATCTTTTCTCTCCTCTGGAGTTGTATTTTTAAGCCAATCCCTAAGTATTCCATTAAATATTTCACTGTTTGTAGTAACTCTTTCAATTCTTACTAGTTTATCACCTTCAATTTCCCAAGAAAAAATATCATGTTGCATAAATCCCTTTTGATTGCTTTTTATTACTTGATATTCTTCCTCGTGTTCTAGAAGTCTTCCTACTACTGAAGATTGTGGAATATATGTTTCTATTTTTTTCAATACTTTTCTATATTCCGGCGTTTGTATAACACTTTTATCAAAACCTGGTCCATCTGCGTTTATTATTTTTTTTATTTTTGGTTTAATTTCATCTTCGCAAAAAACTGCTGCATATACGGCCAAATTGCCTCCTTTTGAATGTCCGCCTAAGATGAAATCTTCTTTATATTTCTTTGCAACATCATTTAAATAAACTACAGACTCTATTTGTGAAGGTACATTTTCCATAAAGCTCATATTAAAATCTTCTTTCCAGCCAACTAAGGTTGAATCTGTACCTCTATATGAGATGTATTTTATCTTGGGCAAGCTTATTGTTATTGCTGCAAATTGTTTTTCTGCTGAATTATCTAATATTTCTACATAATCTGTTACAACAATATCTTTATATCTCTTTGCTTTTCCAAGTTCTTGCAAAAAAGGCTTATCATCTGCCCAAATATATTTTGCTTGTTCTAAGTCTTTCATTTTTGTTGCAATGCTTTCAATTGTTTCATTAGCACACATATCAATATATTTAAATGGCATATATGAAATCCTTGCAAATATCATATCATCTATTTCATTCATTTTCTTTTCTTCTAATACATAGTTTCCATTTGCTTTTACATAATCTATTAAGTTTATCATTGGGTTTCCTCCTATGGTATATACTACCATATTTAGATGCTTTTTTCAATTTAAATTTTATTATTTTGTAAAAATTTCTTTCCCTCTTTATACCCAAGTTCATACAGCTCATCTATCTTAGAATAGTCAAGCAAAGCTATATTTTCTGTTTTTAGTGTAAGCAAATAATCAGCTCCATCTAGTTCATAATTAGATAGCTCATGGCACAAAATACTTATTGATTTTGATACAATATCTATAATATTCTTGTTCTTTTTTAATTCTTTTTCACTTTGAAATTTTATACAAAAAACTTTGTCTGCACCACATAATTTTGCCGTTTTCCAAGGCAAATTCTCCCTTATTCCTCCATCTATTAGTTCTGTATCTTTATACTCACATGGTGAAAAAACTCCTGGATAGCTACAACTTGCACGTACTGCCTTTCCTATTCCTATACTGTTTATGTATTTTATATCATCTAAAAACCTACCTCTTTTTTCCATGTTAGAGAAGATATATAGTCCGCCACTATTTAAGTCTACACTTGGAATTATTACGTTCTTTTTTATTTGGTTTATATTGCAAATTTCCTTTACCTTTGCCGCTTCTGTTATTGATTTTTCAATTACGTCACCACTGTTTAAGCCATCAATTATAATTGTACCTTTTACTATTACACCAACTAAAAATTTCATAACATTTTTAAAATCTATACATCTAATTTTTTTAGAGTACTTTTTAAAAAGTTTGTAAATTTCGTCTGAATTGTACCCCATTGCATTTAAACTTGCTACTATACTTCCTGATGATGTTCCTGTTATATAGTCATATTCTAAGTTTTCCTCTTCAATTGCCTTTAAAACACCTATATGGGCAGCTCCTTTTACGCCACCACCAGCTAAACAAACTGCTAAACTCATAAAAATCACCTTAGATTATTATATTATCTAAGGTGATTTCTTGCTACTTTTATAAAATGCACAGTATTTGTTTATTGGGCATTCTAAACATTTTGGTTTTCGTGCATCACAAATATTTCTGCCATGCCAAACGAGTATATGATTTACATCTTTATAATATTTTTTAGGAATTAGTTTTAAAATGTCCTGTTCTATCTTTTCTGGTAACGTTTCTTTTGATAAACCTACTCTATTTGCAATTCTCTTTGCATGTGTATCTATTGCTATTCCTTGTGGGTTATTGAAAGCTTCTAGCATTATTACATTAGCACTTTTTCTGCCAACCCCTGGAAGTTTAATTAACTCTTCCATATTTTCTGGAATTTTGCCATTGTATTTTTCCAAAACATCTTCTGCCATTGCTTTTATATTTTTGGCTTTGTTTTTATAAAACCCACATGGGTGTATAATTCTTTCTAATTCCTCTATATCCATTTTGCAAATGCTTTCTGGTGTTCCATACTTTTCAAATAATAGTGGTGTTGTTTTATTAACTCTCTCATCTGTACATTGTGCAGAAAGCATAACAGCTACAGTCATTTCAAATGGAGTTTTAAAATCTAAACTACATGTTGCTTCTGGATAATATTCTTTTAATATTTCTATAATTTTTATTGCCTGCTTTTGGTTCATGTGCTATCCCTCTCTATTTATTAGTATAGCATGAATTGTTTTTACTTTCAAGATATAAAAATATCCACAGCATATTGTGCATACTGTGGACGAATTTTACTATTTTCCTATAAACATTTGAACAAATATTTTACCATATTTTGAACTTTTAACAACTGCAACTCCTGTGTAGTTAAAACTGCTGTTTAAGATATTTGCCTTATGACCTTCTGAGTTCATCCAAGCATTTACAGCACCTGTATTGCTTGAATTTCCTGCAATGTTTTCTCCTGCTGTTTTATAACTTACACCAAAGCTTTTCATCATATCAAATGGAGAGCCATATGTTGGTGATGTATGTGAGAAATAGTTGTTTTTAACCATATCTTCAGCTTTTGCCCTTGCAACATTTTGAAGTTCTGCATCTACTTTAAGTGCAGAAAGTCTTGCAGCTGTTCTTTTTGCATTTATTAAATCAAACACCTCTTTTTCATCAGCTGTTAAACTGCTTCCATTATTTGTTGTTGTATTGTTTGTTGTATTATTGGTATTTTGATTATTTGAATTATTGCTTTTTGGGTATATTAATTTTACATATTTTGAGCTTACCATTCCTATATAATCACCATTTGTTTGTATTACATACCAGTCTCCTATTTTTGCAAAAACTCGTATATATTCATTTTTATAAATCATTGTTACTGCTTTATAATTTGTTCCTGGCCCTTGTCTTACATTAAGTGCAGATGCTGTAACTAAACCTGTTGTTGTTCCCACTGTTTGATAATGTGACATTGCCTTTGATACAGTTGATATAGAAATTATAGTTATAAATAATATTAAAGCAATTATGAGTTTTTTTGTTTTCAAAATTAATCATCTCCTTAATATTATTATTGTATTTAAAAAATAAAAATATTCAAAGAAAGATGAAAAAACCCAGTTTGAATTCTCAAACCAGGTTTTAAAAGAGCTTAGATAAAGAATAGTGCGATGCAAATAGCTATGCCTATTCCACTCACTACAAGTGTCTTATGCCACTCAATGCGATCACTCTTTCTGCCTTTCCATGCGAAGTAGATTTTACCTGCATTAATTGCCATAGCAATAACTACAAGGACTACTGCAAAATCGTGGTTAATAAAGATTGCAATGAAGAACAAGAGAAAAAATACAAATGACATAGTAAGTGTCTCCTTTTCATATTATCCTGAACGGATTATTTATTTGTTGTACCTTAATTATACCACATTATGTAAATTTTTTCAATTTTTATTCTCGTCTCCTATCGTCTCCTGGAGTAGGTCCTCCGTTCATCTCTTTGACCAGAATTCTCGACTTTTTCTATTGCTTCTTCATATTGCATATCTTTATTTTGTTCTAGTAAAGCTAAAACTTTATCTGCTTTATTTTCATAAAATCCTGGTGGTACAGTTAATTTATCAACTATTCCATCTCTTCTCATTAGATCATTTACAACTTCTTCTTTTCTAGTTGCTGCATTTTGTCTTGCATTTCCATCTATTTCATAAACTTGTACTCCTTCTTCTTTTGAAGGTACTCCTCTATCATTTAAGTCTTGTGCTTTATCTAATTCGTTCTCTTTCTTTGATAAATCCATGCCAGATGTATTCTTCTCAGACATAAATGATCT
>ULPG01040093.1_pt1 | contig 24404 bp, 19 predicted proteins | sample 1953321 | NCBI WGS metagenome assembly ULPG01 (sample SAMEA4835624, study PRJEB28245) | human gut metagenome | biome: gut microbiome; material: fecal sample | place: Denmark | collected 2008 | reverse complement strand
AAGTGTAGCCACTCCATCTTTAACTAATACATCTTGACCACCTAAAGCATATTTCCCATTTTCTAGGAAACGTGCTTCCATTGAATCGGTAATAAGACAAATTTTATCTTTACCTTTTAATCTATATAATAGCTGAATAGCCTTTGCTGAAACGTGATGTAAATCACAAATTAATTCAGCATAAACTCTATCATCCATTAATCCTTGTCCAAGTAAACCAATATCTCTATGGTGAATTCCACGCATAGCGTTATATGTATGAGTTAAAGTATTAGCGCCTAAGTTGAATGCTTCTTCAGCTATATCAGCCTTACAATCACTGTGACCTAAACTAACTATAATATTATGATCTAGTAAACACTTAACGATTTCAGGACCATTTTCTTCATAAGCTATAGTCATGATTCTAATGAGATCATTTGAAGTTTTAACTAAATCTTCTATATCTTCTTTCGTTGCTTTAATAATGTTCTTTGGATCTTGAGCCCCACAATATTTAACAGAAATAAATGGACCTTCAACGTTAATTCCTTTAATACTAGCACCTTTAACATCAAGATTAGATGCAATACAAATCAATGCTTTTTTAACATCGGCTAAAGACATACTCATAGTAGTAGGATAAAATGAAGTAACGCCATCTTGAGTCAAACTAGAAGCGATATTTTCTAAATCTTTTCTCGTAGCATACATGGTATCACTACCATTAGCACCGTGAATATGTTCATCAATAAATCCAGGAACAACAATTAAGTTTTCTGGTAATGAATCTAATTTTTCATCATCGTCAAAGGAAGTTATTTTTCCATCAACAAATTGAATACTAGTTTTAATAATTCCTTTTCCTTCGACATAAACATTAGCATTACGAAAGCCAGCCATATTAAGCACCTACTTTTTCTAAAAGTGAAGCTGCATCTTCATCACAATAAATTGTGACATTTGGATGTTCTTTTAAAACTGAAGCTGGTAAATCTGTTGTTTCACCTTCTTCAAATAATCTCTTTATAGCTAGAGCTTTATTCTTTCCAGTAGCAATTAAAACAATCCTCTTTCCAGCTAAAATTGATTTCAATCCCATTGTTATTGCATGAGTTGGAACTTCATCAATTGAGGCAAAGAATCTTGCATTATCTTTACGTGTCGAATCTTTTAAAGTAACGATATGAATGTGACTATCTAAAGGTGTTCCAGGTTCGTTAAAAGCAATGTGGCCATTACTTCCAATACCTAAGATTTGATAATCAATACCGCCGTCTTTAGCCATATTTGATTCATATGTTTTAATACACTTTTCTGTTTCTATACCATCTGGTACATGTACATTTGCTAAATTAATATCAACATGTTTAAAGAGTTGATTCATCATAAAGTAATAATATGATTGATCGTTATCTTTAGTTAAACCGACATATTCATCTAAGTTATAAGTAATAACATATTTAAATGAAACTTTTTTGTCAGCATATTTTTCAATCAATTTTTGATATACACCTACTGGTGAAGAACCAGTGGCAAGTCCTAAGACTGCATTGTGTTTTTCGTTAATTAATTTAACGATATCTTCAGAGATTTCTTCATAAATTTCATCTTTCGTAAGAACTTTTAATTCCATAAATAAATCCTTCTTTTTTAATCTATAATTTCAACTTTAATTTCTTTGTTGTCATTTAAGTATTCATAATCAAATAATAAAGTTGTTTTTTCGCTAATAATGCCATTAACTAAAATCTTTCTTTCACCAGCACCTGAATCTTTATAAGTAATATTTACATTAGTATTTCTAACTTTTACTTTAAGAGATGCTGATTTAGATGGAAAATAATCTCTTATTTCGATCTTTAATCCATCAAGTGATGGGAAAACACCAAATGATCCTTTGACTAATGTCTTAATTAACGTATTAGCTGAACCGGTGTACCAGTCAGACATACTTTGACCATCCATATCTTCTTCAACGTTATAAGAATAAGAGTTAGGCATAACAAATGGAGTTGTAGTTAAAATAGAATGAGTTATTGGCAATAACTTTTCAATTTGTCCATAAGCCATTTCACCTTCATTTAGCATAAATAAAGCTAATGTACCGAAGAGTGCACCGTGAATATATGTAGCTCCATTTTCAGCTGTACCCTTAGGTAAGTTAACAATTCTACCTACTCCCTTACAGTCTGGTTTGAAGTATGGTTCAAAAGTCTTAATACCATATTTAGAATCTAGGTGTTTAAAGACATTAACGATATCTTCTTTGCTAACATAACCTTCTTTAAACATATTTGATATGACATAGAAAGCGTTAGAAGTAGAAGAATAACGATTGACACCATCAACATCATTAAAGGTACCAACATAGTAAGAACGATGTTCGCCCCAACCGTGGCAAATACGCGACTCAGTACCGTTTGAAACAACAGCATACTTTTTAATACCTTGTCTAATTTGCTCTTCTTTATTGCTATAGAGCGCAACAAGTTCAGGATGTACATCAATCTTAGTTAAGATTTCTTTCATTTCTCTAAGATTCATATAAAGTTGTAAAGTAGCCATGACAGATACGCCATCACCATATTCTTTACCTTTTTCATGAGTAATTCCTAAGCCATCTAAGGCATCGTTCCAGTCGCCATACATTGCTCTAAGGCAGCCTGTATTTTCATCTATATGAGTTACAAGATAATCCATAACTTGTATCATGTGATCTAAAACACTATCGACACGTTTAGATAAAACTACTCCGCCTGGAACTCTATCATAATAGCCTGTCTTTTCATTTAAGATTCGATAGTCACCTGTATAAGCTAAATAGTTATAAATTGTTGAAATAATCCATACACCTTGATCGATAAAATCTCTTAAATCCATTAAAGGTGTCGCACCCTTTGGCGGAATAGAATATTGTCTTGGTGGATTACCCGTAGAATCGATAAACGATAATACTTCAATAATCTTTTTACGACACGCTTTAGCATTCCACATCAAAGCGGCATCAATTTGTTGCATGACATCTCTAACTCCTAAGAACATAGTTCCAGAGTTTTTAGCTAAACCACAATATTCAGTTTGATAAATAACATATTTAATAAATTGATTTAAAACTTTAGTATCAATCTTTGAATCTTTCCAATCTTCAAAGTTGATAGACATCATATTTTTAGAAGCATCGCGCTTTTCAAAATAACGCATCTTTTCTTTAAGTAACTTTTCAACTTCAACATAAGAAAGATAAGATTGTTGCATGTTAACATAATCGCTATCATCGTGAGTGAAAGTTAAAACATAGTTAACTTTTACAGTTTCATTTGGTTTAAGACTATAATGATTGATGTCGCCAGCAATAGCTGTATCTGTAAAGTGAGTTACATCTTTTTCTTTATCAAAATAACCATTTCTTAAAGATACTGAATTGATAAGGCCATTTTCAACTGCACCCATGTAGATAGCTCTACCTGTAGTATTATGAATTGTTGATGGTTTACCATCGACATATTCTCTATGGACAACGCCGTAGTTATTAACGTGAGTCTTACGATCGAGATCTTCTGGTGATTCAAATGCAAATGTATTGTTTTGATAAGTACATTTTTTGAACCATTTAGTTTCCATTGTTTCTCTATTAGCGTATTTAAATAAACAATTAAGATAAGCAGATAAATAAATACTAAGATTCTTATTTGTCTTATTTTTGGCTAAAGTTGTAAATGCAACTTCTTTATTATCAGTAACGTAAATACGAACTGCATAAACTGCTTTAATTGTTTCAGTTATATAGTAGACACACTCTTTAGAATAGATAACATATCTTTTAACGTTATCACCTTCTAAAGGATTACTAGCTCTACCCATAATTGAAATAGGAACAAAGCGCCCATCTTTTTGTTTTTCACCACCGTAGAAAGCTAAATAAGGTTCTTTACCTTCTTCAGATGGTAAAACTAAATAAAATGTTGATTCGTTAATTGAAATATATCCTGATGAATAAGCCCATAAGGTAAAGCCATCAGTTCCATAAGGAAAACGAGATACACCATTTTGTCTTGGTAAAGATAAGACACGTCCATCTTTTAAGAAATAAGTATTTTCTAAAATATAATTAGCATTTTCTTTGTTCTTTGATATACTTTTAATTTCTTTTAAAAGACGATCAATATCTTTTTCTAAACAATAATTTTTCATTTTTATACTCCAATTAAACTATCAATATTCTTAACGTAGTCATTTAAGATTTGTAAGTATTTTTCTGCTTTTTCTTTTGATTCCATCTCAACAAATATTCTTAAAACAGGTTCTGTTCCAGAACGTCTAAGCAAAATCCAACTATCGTTAGCAAAAATATACTTAATATTTCTATTTAACTTTTCAACCCTTATAACAGGTTCTGGGAAAGTAATAGTTTCGTTATCTAAATAACTAAGAACTCTTTTTTCATCTTTATAAGAGATACTTGATTCAATACATGTATGATAGAATCCAGCAAAATCTCTTACTTCTTTAACAATTTGAGAAACAGGCTTTTTCATGATAGCCATCATTTCCATAAATAGAGCTAAGGCAAATGATGAATCTTTACCATAGAGATAACCTCTAACAGTCAAACCACCAGAAGATTCTCCGCCTAAAAGAGCATCTGTTTCTTTAATTTTACTTGAGATATTTTTAAATCCAACATCTACTTCGTGACACTTAAAGCCAAGTTTCTCAGTCACTTTGTCAAGTAAGTTAGAAGTAGCGACATTTTTAACGCTATCGCCTTTTAATCCTCTTACTTTAACTAAATAATAATACAAGCACGATAAGATTTCGTTACTATCGACATAATTACCGTGTTCATCTAAGACACCTAATCTATCGCCGTCAGAATCAATACCAAACACACAGGCGTAATGTTTATCGCCTGTAACATATTTAGCATCGTTAAGCATATTAGCTTTAGTTGGATTTGGTAATGCATCACCAAAATAAGCATCGTGTTCTGAATGAATAATTTCAAAGTTTTTTAAACCTAATTCTTCTTTGAGAATTGAAAGTGAAGTTACACCGACACCATGAAGATTGTCATATAGTATTTCAACGTTGCTACCATACACTTCAGGTGAGATCCATTTTTTTATAGAATCAGCATATTCTTTAATGAAAGAAATAACTTTTACTTTTCCTTCTTTAATAGCTACATCTATATCTAAAGTTTTTACATCTTTAACTTCAGAAATAATTTTTTCAATTCTTGAAGTAAGTTCAACATCAGCATCCATTCCATCTTTTTGGAACACCTTTATACCATTGAAGTAATAAGGATTATGAGATGCTGTAATCATTACGCCATAATCGTTATCTAAATGTCTTGTTTTATACATGACTGCAGGAGTAGGTGTAGGCTCGTTTGAAAGTAAAGATTCAATACCATTAGCTGCAAAGACTTCACACATCCACTTAGATGCAAATTCAGATAAGAAACGATAATCGTAACCTACAACAATAGGCTTATTAGATTTTACTTCTTTAATTAAATTACTGATTGCTTGAGCGACTAATTGGATGTTTTCTTTATTAAAGTCATCACCAATTACTCCTCTAAAGCCGCCAGTTCCAAATTCAATTTTTTTATTATTCATTTTAAACACCAACTTTCATGTTTAATTAAAACTTCTGTAATTAAACGAATAAATTGTCATTTCTGACTTGTCATTTGTTTGTTCGCCAGCCCATGATGGACACCAAGCACCAATCCATACTTCCATTGGTTTTGTTGGTATATTTTCAGTTATTGTGGCCACTAAAACGTCGTCAATATAATATTCTACTTTTTCCCCGCGATACCAATCGAAACGATATTTGTGAACAGTGTTAGCTGATAAATCAAAGTCAAGTTTTGCATTGACATGAGTAGAATCACTTTCTGATGTGTAGCTTGAATAGATAACATCATTAGTATTGAAAGCTTCAATATCAATTTCGTGATTTACGTTTCCGTTATCAGCATAGAAGAAAGTCCAAAAAGCAGTTGCAACACCGCTTTTAGCTGTTGTGCTAGCAACAAATTCGAAACTTCCTTGATCATATAATTCGTTGGATTTGATAGCGCCACCAACACGGGTGGCACCATCAATTGTAACTTTTACATATCCTTCTGATGTGTAGCTAATGTTTGAAGCATTAACTCCACCATTGCCATCTGTTCCCCAAACTCTAGTTATCGCGGTAAAGCTTTTTTTAATGAGATATTCTCCGAAGCTTGAGTAACTGTTAAGACAAATGGACACCATGTATGTTTTTCAGTATATCTATCGTTTTCGTTATAGTGAACGACAAGAGTATATCTTCCTGATGTTGTTGGAAGAGTTTGTCCTAAGTTCTTTTCACTAGCATCTTCATAGTACCAGATGTAATCTGAGCCTTCTGGTGCTGTGAATGTTAAACCTTCTGGAATATTGACACCATCATATGTAAATTCTGCACCTGCTTCGAAAGCAAATGTTGTTGATGGTTCAACTTTTTCAACAGGAGTTGTTCCTGTTTCAACCTTTAAGATGAAAGGCATCCAAGTATATGCTGCTGCATATGTATCGTTTTCAACGATGTTAACACACATTGTGTAGTTTCCTGATGTTGTTGGAATTGTCTTGCCTAAATTTGCTTCTCTTTCATCGACAAACCACCAATCCCAGTTTGCGCCTTCTGAAACTATAACTGTTAATTTTTCTGGAGCTGTGACGCCATCATAAACAATTTCTTCACCTCTAGTAAAGCCAAATGTAACTTCTGCCTTTAACTTTTCAGCTGTTTGAGAAGAAGTAACCTTAAAGTTACACCAAACTGTCTTTGCTTTATATAAATCGTTTTCGTTAACTTTAACGACTAAAGAATAACCACCTGGAGTTGTTGGTAATGTGTGGCCTAAATTATTTTCTTTTTCATCCGAGAACCACCATTCATAATCAGCGCCTTCAGAAACTGTAACTGATAATTCTGCTGGTAAATCTCCACCATCATAAGTAAATGTAGTACCATTTTCAAAGCCAAATGTTACTTCAGCTTCAGATTTTTCACTTGGTAATTCAAGGTTGAACCATCTGAACCATTCGTGCCAATCATCTGATTTCTTATACTTTTCATTTTCAACAATGTGAACATTGATTGCATAAGTACCAGCTTTTGTTGGTTTACCTTCCATTCTTACTTCATTTTCTGTGTAGTAAATATCAGCTTCAACATCTGTTAAAAGTGTATCACCATCATAGAAGCTTACTTGGATATCCCAACCTTCATTAGCGACAACAGTGGCACCATTTTCAATTGAGTATTTAATTGTTGGAGCAATTTGTGTTGTTGCTGCTTTAATATAGAACCAAACAAAGGCTCTTGTTGCTTTATAATTTTCGTTTTCAACTGTTAAGACATTGAAAGCGTATGTTCCTGGTTCTGTAGGAATTTGTGTTCCTAAATCAGTAGCTCCGTCATCCTTTGTATATTTTGTTTCAGCAATTTGAACGCCTTCTGGTAAAACTGCTGTGACTTCACTTAAGGCATCTGTATACATTGTAAAGCCATTGCTAACTTCTTTGTCACCAACTTTAAATGAAATTGGGCAATCAACTTTAACAACACCACTTTCAATTGAAATGTTAAATGAAGTTTCCTTTCCTTCATAAGCGACTTTAACTGCGACAGTTGCTTTAACTGTATCCATATCAGGAACAGTAACCATATCTAATGTAACAGGAATAATTTCTGTTGTTCCATCAGAATATGTGACAAGAAGTGTTGCACCATCAATTTCAAATGCATCACCTTTGATGTATTCAATCTTATTTGGATATGTTTCCATATCAATTGAAGTAACAACTTTAACTTCAGGAGTTGTAGAAGAGCTACTACTGCTTGAAGATGAACTTGAGGAGCTACTGCTTATCGAAGAGCTTACTGGAGTTTGACTTGAAGAAGTAGAACTATCTTTTGAAGAAGAACTTGATGTAGTAGATGAGGCGACTGGAGATGAACTTGTTGTGGAAGAATTACCACCATTATTGTTATTACATCCAGCGACCATAGAAACGACGGCTAATAAAACTAATAAATTACGTTTTTTCATACAACGATTTCCTTTCTATTTTTTTATAAGTACACTGCGTTCAGTGATACTATCGAATAAATGAATATTTGCTAAATTGAAGCTAATTTTAATCTTGTCTCCAATTCTATAAGCACAACGACCTTGAATCTTCATAACAATTTCATTGTGTTTCTTGTGAATGTTTTGTGGATCATCATCTTGAGCATATTTCATATAGACCAAACATTCACTACCTAACGACTCTACAACTGAGACGACAGCATCAATGCCTTCTTCGCCTTCAGCACTAACGTGTATATCTTCGCTACGAACACCAAGAATCATATCTTGATCGATGAGTTCTAAGTGTTCATCGTCTAATTTTTGTTTACCTAAATTAATGTTTAAATCTAAGATTTTAGCGATTACATAATCGTCTTTGGTATCAACTTTGACATTCATAAAGTTCATTTGTGGAGTTCCGATAAATCCAGCGACAAATTTATTTACTGGATAATCGTATAAGTTGGTTGGAGTATCAATTTGTTGTACGATACCATCTTTCATAACAACAATTCTTGTACCCATTGTCATAGCTTCAACTTGGTCATGAGTGACATAGACGAAAGTAGTTTTTAACTTTTCATATAATCTAATAATTTCTACTCTCATTTGAGTTCTTAATTTAGCATCCAAGTTAGATAATGGCTCATCAAATAAATAGATATTTGCATCTCTAACAATTGCTCTACCAACAGCAACTCTTTGTCTTTGACCACCAGATAAGGCTTTTGGTTTTCTCTTTAAGTATTCTTCAATACCTAAGATTTTTGCTGCCTCGTGAACCTTTTTATCAATTTCTGCTTTTGGTACTTTTCTAAGTTTTAAACCGAAAGCGATGTTGTCATAAACTGATAAATAAGGATAAAGAGCATAGTTTTGGAAAACCATAGCAATATTTCTATCTTTTGGTTCAACATCGTTCATGTATTTTCCATCGATATATAACTCACCATCAGTTATATCTTCAAGACCAGCGATCATTCTTAAAGTTGTAGATTTACCACAACCAGATGGTCCAACAAAGACAATAAATTCGCCATCTTGGATTTCCATATTGAAATCATCTACTGATTTTTTTGTGTTTCCTGGATAAGTTTTGGAAACATGTTTTAAAGTAATACTAGCCATTTAATTTTCACCTTGTCTTTCTTTTATAACTGTGGTGGCTAACCACTTTGGATATTTATTCATCATCTTTACCACTCATGTGAGCAATTGATTGATCTACCGATTTGGAGATAGCTCCGATAAGAATTGAATTCTTACCAAGTTCAGAATATTCAACTTTACATTGGTTTTTTGCTTTGCTCAATTCTTCTTTAACAGCATCCAGATAATCTTGCCCAAACATAACTACTCTACCAGATAAAACAATATTCGAGATATTTAGCACTTCAACAAGATCTCTAAGTTTCTTGCCTACTAAATGTGCTGTTTCAATAACGTAATCGTATATATCACCTTTTTTCTGATATTCAGTTATTAGGCTACTAACTGTGAATTTACGTCCTAAAACGCTAGATGCATAATTTTTAATAGATCTTAATGAAGCAAATTCATCGAGATAAGTTTCTTCACCTCTAAAGTTTGCACTCATTAATCCAAGTTCACCAGCATAGCCTTCTTCGCCTCCATAGAACGAATTGTTGAAGACCATAGCTCCACCCATACCATTATCGATATAAGCAATCATAGCATTTGATATATTTGATAATCTTCCACACTTCATCTCACCAATAATCGATAAGTTAATATCGTTTTGGATATAAATAGGAGCTTTGAAGTAATTTTCAAATATAGAACTAATTACATTTTTTCCTTCAAACAAATTTTTGTCAAATTGTTTAGAAAGTTGAAGCTCACCAGTAATAGAATTAACTCTTCCTGGAACAGATATAATAATGTTCTTTAGTGGAATATCACGATATTCGTTATTAGCTAATAAGTCTTTAATACAAAGTACAATTTCATAAATAATAGAAACATCATACTTATCAATTTCTTTAACTCTTTCAACTAATATTTCTTCTTTAATATTGGAGATAGTAATCGAATATCTATTATCGGATAACGAGACAACAATAATTAATCCATATTGTTCATTTAAAGAATAAACTACTTGTTTTCTTCCTTTGCCAAATTCAGATTTTGAGCAAGAGACTTTAATGATGCCTTGACCTAACAATCCTTTAAGAATTGACGACATAGCAGCGTGTGATAAATTAAGAGTCGATGATAATTCTGTAGCAGACAAATCTTCTTTTCTTAGTTTTTGAATAACTAATTCGTTGTTGACTTTTCTTGCATAACTTTGGTCTCTTCCAAACGCTTGAGTTGTCATATTTTCACCCCCTATCCTATCATGTATTTAGTAACGTTATTATAAGTACAAGCGAAGACATCTCCACCAAATACTCTACCGACAACGCCACCAACTCTAATTCCTTCAGTAAGGTTAGAGTGATCGTATTCACTAGCAGTAATTGCTTTGGCTACATTTGTTGAAACGTGGCAGTTTTCAATATAACCACCATCTTGCATCATACCGACTAAGCCACCGACAAAGTTACGACCTGATACTTTGACGCCAGTAACTTTAATATCATAAAGTTTACCAGTTAAGTTACCAAATAAGCCTACACCGAAGTACTTAGGAGAGAACAAATTATTACTCTCATCTAAGACAGCATACTCATTTGATTTAATTGTATAGTTAGAAATTGTATAGCCACATCCATAAACTACTCCGTTAAATGGATGAGATACATCAGTTTCTCTTGAATAACCAATTCCAAATATTTCTTCACCTTCGAAATCAATATCGTTAGTTAAGACATATACTTTGTCATAGTTATCATATTTATTTTCAGAATATTCTTCTTTTGTTAAATTGAAATACTTGTGGAAATCTTCTTTACTCGATAATTCAATTACATCTTTATTGTCTTGTTTAACTGAAGTGAGCGTATAACGAGCGTGAGAGAAGTAATAAGCTGAAGCGATAAATCTTAAACCATTAGCAGTTTCAAATGTAAATACTAATTCAGTATCTTTTTTCTCAGCAAGTACTGAGCTAGCAACTGAAACTATATTGCCTGAAACAGTAGCATTGATAACTTTATCGTCCAACATGACTTTAACGCCATTTAAATTAACCGAACTATCAAATGTAAACTTAGCAGGTTCAGTATCGCCTTCGTAAGCTGTTGTACCAGCAATTCTAGTAATAGGATCAACACTTACTTTAACGTTAGTAGAACGAACAGCATTAGAAGCACTCGTTGCATAAACTTCAAATTCTTTACATTTTGTATCTTCATCAATAATAATAACATCACCATCAACTCTGACACCTTCGATATTTGCACCAGTAACGTGATAGACAATTTTCTCTGTTGCATTAGTTGGATTGACAATAGAACTTATTTGATATCTAGATCCAGCTTTCATAACATCAGTTCCAGTAACAACTTCTAACGATTCGATTTTTGTACCTAAAGTAATTGTAATAGTGTCACTATAGGTAACTCCATCTACAACAAGAGTTGAAGTAATTACAAATTCATTTGTTTTAGCGTTCATTGTGTTAAGAACGTTATCAACAAATCTAGCGCCACCATTTTTTTCAAGCGTATAAACGACTTGATCTTTATATTGGTCACTCATATTTGTTGGATAAATAATTGTATTTAATTCAATCTTATCGCCTGGATAATAATCGTTCTCAAGTACAGATTTATCAATTTCATATTTTGTAACTGCATTTATTTTAATATTAGAAACTAAAGATGGAACATCGTTTTCTTTAATTTTCCAGTTTTCATCTAATTTTGCTTTGCTCCAATCATAGTTTTTCATTTCTTCAATTGAAGCAAATTGAATTGAGTTAATAGCATCGTTGCCATATCCGATTAATTGCTTACAATCTTCGCTTTCAACTGAATAACAATTAATAACTTCTCCTTCGTTACTACCGACGATATTTCCATAGTAGGTATCACTCTTAACGTTACCATAAGAGAAGCAGTTTTCAATTGTTCCAAAGTTATTACCAGCAAAGCCACCGACATAACGGTAGACACCATCACCAGTATAAACTTCAACATCGACATCAGCCCAACAGTTTGTAATTGTTCCTGAGTTAGATCCAACGAAACCGCCAGAATAAGAAGAAACGTTAATCGATCCTGTTACGCCTAAATTCTTAATAACTGCGGATGATGTGACATAGCCAAATAATCCTGCATTAAACGAACTGACATCTTTTCTATTAGATTTATAATTTCTAATAACGTGTCCATTACCATCAAAAGTACCCTTAAAGGCCATCTTTGTAGCAATGTTTGCATCAACTACATCTTCGTATTGACCGATAGCTGTCCAACCTTTTCCTTCATTGTAACCAGCTCCACCTTCAGCTAAATAGCTTTCCATATCAATATCATTCATCAATACATAATAGCCTGATAAAGCATCAACACTATCGTTGATTGCAGCAATTTCATCAGCTGTATAAATAAATTTAGTAGCGATATCAACATTGACAGTTACAGCATTTCTAGATGTAACTAATTTGAAGATGTTTTCACCAGCAAAAAGTGTATTTAAGTATGCACTCTTAATTTTTAATACTTTGGTAACTTTATCATATGTGTAATTTTCTGAGTCAATTTGTTCATTACGACTATTAGTTAAAGCAAGTATGCCATTTTCACTAGCATCTTCGCAAGCGCTAAAGTCTATCTTGAATGTCGCATCGATTGTTCCACCTAATTCAACAACTTGTCTAGCACTTTCTACTGTGACAAAATTTTCTGTTAATGTATAGAAAGTTTTTTCAGACTTAGTAATATCGTGAGTTGAAGCAACTACTGTAAACGGAGTGTTATTTTTAACAGCACTAGTGAAAGAAACCTTACCACTAGAAGAATCGATTGTAATACCTTGAACTTTATCTTTTAAAGAATAAGTAATTGCATAAGCGCGATCAGCTTTAGCTGTAATAAATTCTCCATCGACTATATAGTCAGATAAATTGTTAAATGTAATATTTGCTTCTTGATAGCCTTGCTTAATAGTTACGACAATCGGTTCAGAAGTTATATCACCACATCTAGCGATAACCATAACTTGAACGCCGTTTGGAACGTCAGAACCAAAAGTTAATTTGCCAGTTTTGCTATCAATTTGAACGTTATATTTATTACTTCCAACAATTTCATATGTAATGTTTTTGTACTTTTGTTCAACTTTAACAGATTCGCCTAAAGCTAAAACATACTCTGCACTTTCGAATGTAAGTTTTTTAGCTTCGTTTGACGAATTACAGCCACTCAAAGTTAAAAGTGACATTAATAATACTGCTGTAATAGATTTTTTCATATTAACCTTTTAAACCTCCGGCAACTGTATTTTCAACAATTTTCTTTTGGAATAAGCAATAAAGAACTAAGACAGGAATAATTGAAATAATAATTGCAGCAAATACGAGTGGATAATCGCCATTGTGTTCAAGTTCAGCTTGAATAGCTTGTAATCCAACAGCTAACGTTTTATGTGAACTAAAGAATAAGAATGGTGTTGAATAATCGTTCCAAAGTGTGATTGCTTGTAAAATACAGCAAGAAATAATTGGACCTTTACACATTGGAATCATAACTTTAAAGAAAATTCCAAAGTGTCCTGCGCCATCCATTTGAGCTGCTTCAGCATAGTTCCAAGAAATTCCTTGGAATGAAGAATGTAATAAAATGAAGTTAAATCCAAATGCACCAGAGTAAAGGAATAAAACGCCAATAATAGAATCATCTAAGTGCATAAATTCCATAAACTTAACTTGAGCTGGTAAAGTACCAACTACAGGAACAACCATAGCAAATATAGCTAATGCATATAAAATTCTCTTTCCTGGGAATTCATATTTAGCTACACAATAAGCAGCACAAGCAGAGAAGAAGACATTTACAATAGTGCCTAATACTGTGAATAAAACTGAATAACCTATCATTGATAATAAGTTATCTCCAGCAATCTCTTCTTTAAGAATTTTAATATAGTTGCTTAAGTCCCAGTTAGATGGGAAAGACCAATATTGTCCTAAACTTGTCAAGTGTTTCCATTCATCAACATTTCTAAATGAGTTTAATAACATCCATAAGAATGGGAATAAAAGTGAAACTGCATAGACTGCAAAAACAGCAAATGCAATCCAAACTCCAACTGAAAGCATTGGATTCTTATGTCTTTTAATGTTTTTATTTTGTTTAATAGCTTCCATAAGATTTCTCCTAGCAATCTGTATCCGAATATTTCTTAGAAATAACTTTACGGATATAGAGAATAGTTGGTGCTAAAATGAATGAGAACAATAAACCGAAAGCTGCATAATATGGATATTGAGTTTTCGATCCATCGCTAACACCATTAAAGATTGTTCCAGCGATTGTTTCGTTATTATTTAAATTAAATAATACTGGTTGTAAGTAAAGAGTTAAGATACTTGTTAGTCCTAAGACAATTAAAGTAACAACAGTAGGCCAAATCATAGGAATCATAATCTTTGTAAACTCTTTAAATGAACTTGCGCCATCGATTTGAGCTGATTCAAATAATTCCTTAGGAATTCTTCCAATAGCACCTGATAAGAGCAAAACATTATAGCCTAAGCCAGCCCAAATACAGTAAATAAATACAATAAATGTCGTGCTTGGCCAAGTTTCAAACTTCAAGCCCATAACATTTAATAAACCTGCACTTGAATCGATTGTTTGCATTCTGAAAGCATAAATTAAAGCGACAGTAGAAATAATGTTAGGCAAGAAGAATATTACTCTAAATACGTTAGCCAAAGGCATCTTTTTAGATAAGAAGTAAGAACAAATTAAAGCTAAAGGTAAGCTAATAAATATTGTAATTATTCCATATCCTAAAGAGTTGATAACAATCATTAAGTTATAAGGTATCTTATGACCTCCAACTGTTACAGATCCAAGATTTGGATTAAATAATCTTTTAATAACTTCAACAAAGTTATCAAAGCCAGCAAATGAAGTTTTTCCTTCAAGTGAAATGTGTTGGAAAGCCATAATTATTGAATATGAATTAACGAAAATCCAAGTCAATAAGAATTGTAATACTGGATAAGCAAGTAAAACAGCAACGAAGATCAATTCTTTTTTTCTCTTCTTTGTCATTTTCTTTCTTTTCTTTTTAGTAGGTTGTTGAGAAACTTCTGTTAAGACTTCTTGTGAAGTTTCTTCAATTTGAGTTAAATCATTCATAGTTTTCACTCCTATTTTTGAATTAAAGTAACATTATCGACAGTTATTGAATTGCCTGTTGTAGTTTCAATATTAATTCTAATTCTTTGTGTTGTTGCAGGAGCAACTAAATTGATTAATCTATATTCTTTTAATTCATCGCTATCAACTTCAATAGTTTGAGGATTCATATAGACATTTTCAGTAATACTGTAATATCTAATGGTGATTTTTCCTTTACCTTTTGCATAAACGCTGAAATCGTGTTTAAAGTTGTGATAGACAGAATCAATCATTTGATAAGCAATGCCGCCATCGCTAACTTTAAGAGCTCTTGAGTCATCGTAGCCTTCATTGTCAACTACTTGAATAACTTCACTTAAATCTTTTTCTTCAGTTATTCTCTTTGTAGCAGTCCAACCGCCAACTTTTGAACCGTTAAGGTTAGATTTTTCAAAATTTGAATTAGCCACCTTATTGATAGTAGGTGTAGAAATAGGTTGTGTTGGATATTCGTTATCAAGAGCAACACCATTAGTGATAGGTGTAAATTCTTTATAAGGTTGGTCTTCAAATGGAATATATTTTACATAGTCAACATACATGTTATCTGTTTCAAATTCTGGAGATCCAACAAAAGCTGAAGCAATTGGAAACCAGGCGCCAACCCAAAGTCTTGATTGCATACTTGGTACAAAAGCGTTAGATATCGCTGTTATTTTTCCGTCAACATAATAAACAATTTGTTCTGGATTGGTATACCAGTCAAAGCCATAAACGTGCCATTCTCCATCGTTTAAATAAACTTCGTTACTTACGTCACTTATAGTTTTTGTTAAGTTTGTATCAAATGAGATATTCATTTGCTCTGTTATATAATTAGTATTTAATACGTTTTCAAAAGTAACAGTACCACTTCTATTACCACCAGGTAATTCAATATCGATTTCGTGGTTTTCTAAAGTGTCAAGATTATATGCAAAAGTCCAGAAAGCTGTACAAGCGCCTTGTCTTGGTAAGACTTTCATCTTTATTTCATATCTTCCTGATTGAGTTAAGAATTTTGAAATCAAAGCTCCACCAGTGTATCGACCATCTTTGACATCACCGACGCCTTTAACATCACCTGCATCATAGTAACTACCATTACCAGTTATTACTAAAACACCATCATCTGTATAATTGATGTTTTCTGGTATAACGCCACCATTAGAGCCACCCCAAGCTTGTTTGCCAATATACCAATTGTCTTTAGAGACGCCATTAGTAAAATCGTCAAAGAAAGCATTTTTGTAATCTAGTTTAATTCCATCTAAAAGCCCAATATTACCACCGACAGCTAATACTTGTGGTTTAGCGCCAGAGGAGCAAGAAACTACTGAGAGAAGAGTAGTGATTAATGGAATAAATTTAGCATTTTTTAATTTCATATAAAGTTCCTCGCTATTCTACACATAAATGATAGCACAATAGATAATGTAAGCGCAATATTTAAGTTAGTTAAAAAATAAATTAAAAGGCTTACAAACTATAATTTACATTAGTAACCCCCTTTTTTATTGACTTAGTATTTAAACTAACATATAATGTCAACGTATTATTAAATAAAGTTAATAAATGCAAAAAAGGAGTAAGAAAATGAAAAAATACACAAAATTAGCTTCTACTCTTCTCGCTTCAATGTTCGTTGTTGCTGGATTAAGCTCATGTGGCGGTGGAAGTGGCTCAAAAGATACATTAGAAATTGTTTATTATTCAGCTGGTTTTAACGAAACATGGATCAATACTTTAGCTAATAAATTTGAACAAACTCACGAAGGAATAAAAGTTCACATCACAGCTTCATATAGCTCAGAACAAATTATTTCCCAACACTTAGCTTCAAGAAATAATCCTGATGATTTATATATTTCAACAGGTAACAGCTGGAAATCAAATGCAGCTACAGGAAAATTTGCTGATTTAACAGATTTCTTAAACGATGAAGTTGATGGCGTAACAGTTAAAGATAAGGTTAACGATGAATATGCTGATTCTTTCTATTTCACAAAGAGTGACGGAAGCAAAGCTACATACAGATTACCTTTCACTTCTGGTATTGGCGGTATCTTCTATAACAAAAAAATGTTTGAAGAAAACGGTTGGGATACATGGTTAAAAAATACCTACTCAACAAATACAACTGGCGTTCCAGAAACATACGATCAATTAATTGCTCTCTGCGATAAAATTATTGAAAAGCCAGTCGCAGTTCCAGGAGACCCAGATGGAACAGCAGCAGTTAAACCATTTATTTATGCTGGTACTGATACAGACTACTTCGACTATACCGTCTTTGACTGGTGGGGCCAAATTGCTGGAAAAGAAGCAATTAAAGATTTCTTAAAATACGATTCACCAGACAACTTCAACGTTACAAAAAACGAAACCTATAACGCATTAAAAACAGCTACATCAAAGTGGAATAATATCTTTGGTTCAAATACTGGTTACTATGTTGAAGGACAAAATACAACAACAGCTGCTAACGCTCAAAAATCATTCGTTAATGGCTATGCTGCAATGATGTTTAACGGTGACTGGTTATATAACGAAACACTCAATTATACACAAACTGGTACATTTGAAAATTTCGAACTTGGTCTCATGAAAACTCCAGTTTTATCTGAAGCTAAAGCTGGTAGCGAAAGCACATCATACGTTATTGGTGAAGACCAATACATAGCTATTCCCGCCTCAAGTTCTAAAAAAGAATTAGCTCAAGAATTTATTAAATTAATGATTAGCCAAGAAGGTAATGAAATCTTTATCAACCAAGCTCACGGTTTCTTAGCTTATAAAGCCGATTATTCAGCTATGAACGTCGAAGACACATACATGCAAAGAGCTATCGCTTTAAGAAGCAGCTACGATACAAAGTTCACTAACTTCTCTAACGATAGAAAATTCTTAACAAACAACGTCGATATTTGGAGCTCAGCTGCAAATAGACCATTCCTTTCAATCTTAAACGGTCAAAAGAAACTTGACCAAGCTTTTACAGATATCTCAACATACGTTGCATCTAACTGGACAACTTGGACAAATAACTCAAAGTAAAGCAAATCTCCCTTCTCATAAAAGCACTTGGTTAAAGCCAAGTGTTTTTTTATTTAAATAAATGCACTAAAAAACTGCTAGAAACTATTTGCTTCTAACAGTTAATTAAATTAAAATCCTTTTTTTGCTCTTTCTTCTAAGAATTCATCGTAAGTACAATATTTATCGTAATATGTACCATCAGCTTTGATATAGATAATTCTATTAGCTAAAGAATTTAAGAATTGGTGGTCGTGTGATGTAAATAACAAGACACCTTTATAATTCATAAGTCCTCTATTAACAGATTCGATAGATTCCAAATCTAAGTGGTTTGTCGGATCATCCATCATCATAAGATTACCTGGTTTAAGCATCATTTTGGAGAGTTTTAATCTGACTTTTTCTCCGCCAGATAAAACTTTAACTTGTTTAAGTGCTTCTTCACCACTAAACAACATTCTTCCTAAGTATCCTCTAATAAAAGAATCTAATTGATCTGGGCTATATGGTCTTAAGTAGTCAACCAAATTTTCTTCAATTCCATCGAACTCGTTTAAAGAGCTTGAGAAATAAACTGGATTAATTGTAATACCAAACTTAAATTTGCCCGAATCAAATTTTTCTTCGCGAGCCAATGCATTAAATAACTTTGTTACAGCAACTGAATTATCAGCAATAAATGCAACTTTATCTGTTTTTCTTAAAGTAAACGACAAGTTTTTAAAGAAGCCATCAATAGTAGCATCTTCAACTGTTAAAACATCGTTACCTATTTCAGTATCGAACTTAAAATCGACAAATGGGTATCTTCTACTTGAAGGCTTAATATCGTCTAAAGTAATTTTATCTAATAACTTCTTTCTTGAAGTTGCCTGTCTTGATTTACTAGCGTTAGCTGAGAAACGAGCGATAAAGTCTTGAAGTTCTTTAATTTTATCTTCCTTTTTAGCGTTTTCTTGTTTCATTTGTCGTTGTAACAATTGACTGGATTCATACCAGAAATCATAGTTACCTATATAACTTCTTACTTCATTGTAATCAACATCAAGAATTCTTGTGCAAACTTTATTTAAGAAATATCTATCGTGAGAAACGATTAAAATTGTATTTTCAAAATCAGCTAAAAAGTCTTCAAGCCAACTAGCAGCTAAAGCATCTAGGTTATTTGTTGGTTCATCTAAAACCAAAATATCTGGATTACCAAATAAAGCTTGTGCAAGTAAAACTTTAACTTTTAATTTAGAGTCAATTTCTGACATAAGTTTATCGTGGAATTCAGTTGAAACACCTAAGTTGTTAAGCATTGTTTGTGCTTCACTTTCAGCTTCCCAACCACCAAGTTCAGCAAACTCGTTTTCTAATTCACCAGCTAATATTCCATCTTCTTCAGTAAAATCAGCTTTTGAATATAAAGCTTCCTTTTGATCCATTACTTCTACCAAACGTTTATGTCCTAATAAGACAGTTCTTAAAACTGTTTCGTTATCAAAAGCGTCTTGGTTTTGCTTTAAAACAGACATTCTTTCGTTATCTGTTAAAGTAACGTGACCAGAAGTAGGTTCTAAATCGCCAGAAATAATGCGTAACAAAGTTGATTTACCAGCACCATTGGCACCGATAATTCCATAACATTCGCCTTTAGCAAAGTTAACATTAACGTTTTTAAATAATGTTCGTCCACCGAACTGCATTGAAAGATCAGTAATTGTTAACATTATTCTGCCTCATCAAGTGCCTTAATAAGTGCTGGCAATTCATCGAGTGATTTAAGTTTAGCCCCAGCAGCATATTCATGACCGCCACCATTAAATTGTTGAGCAACATTAACGATAACTTTGTGAGCAGAACGAAGTGAGACTCTCCATTCGCCTTTAGCTTTATCTTCAGTAACACTGACAACAGAAGTTACACCTTCGACATTTCTAAATGTATTAATATGTAATTTACCTTCTGTTACTTCAATATCTAATCTCTTTAAATCTTCATCAGTTAAAACATAGTAACAAGTACCTTTTTCAGATACTTTATAATTGTTTAAAACAAACTTTAAGAAATTAAGTTGTCTTAAAGAAGACTTATACATTTGATTATAAATTTCAGTTTTATCAATACCTGTTGCAAGTAAGTCAGCAGCAAGTCTTAAAGTCATTGGTGAAACATCTTGATATTGGAAACGTCCTGTATCACCGATTATGCCGATATAGAAAGCTCTAGCTGCATCTTGAGATACAATATATTTTCTTGGTTGAGCCATTACAAATAAAGCTAACAATTCACTTGCAGCAGCAAATTTATCATAAACTATCTCTTCATTAGCATAATGATCGACATTTATATGATGATCAATCTTAATAACATACTTAGCTTTTTCAATATGTCTGTCAGCAATTCTATCAACTGTGGCAGTATCAACTACAATAGCTAAGTGTTCATTTTGATCATACCAAGATTCATCCAAAACTTGTGGCTCTGGGAAAAGATCAGGGACAAATGTTCTATGTGAATCACCAACATAATGAACTTCTTTTAGTGGGAAGTTATCTTTAATCCAATAATATAATCCCATTTGAGTTCCAAAAGCATCAAAGTCTGGCATCTCGTGACGATAAATAACAATTTTATCGAAATCTTTAATTTTCTTTAATAAACTTTTAAATTGTTTATTAATTACTTTAGCATCAAAAAACATAAACATTCTCCTTTTTATTTCTTAAGCAAATCTGGTAAAAATAACACAAGTAAAATAACTATGATAACAATTAAGACCAAAGCTATTCCTCCAATTATAAAGAATAAAGTTCTATCAACTGGATTTTTCAAAGAAAACTTTCTTTCACCTTCAGGTCTTTTTTTCACAGGTTTATCGCGCCATGGATCTATCATATTTGCTCCTATCTGGTAAACATATAAATTTATGCCTTACCAATCGATTATATCAAAAAGAGTTCATATATACTAGTAATCAAGCTTACTTTACATATCAAAACGACCTATTCAATCCAAATTAACACTTTTTTAATCAAACTATGAATGTTCCCTTTAACTTAAATAAACATTTCTAAAAATAAAGCTTGATTTTCATCTTGAAAAATACTATCATATAATACGCTGATGGTCCAATAGCTCAGTTGGATAGAGCAACAGCCTTCTAAGCTGTGGGCCGGGAGTTCGAGTCTCTCTTGGATCACCATTTTGAAAAAATGTCTGGTACTGCAAAGTACCAGATTTTTTTAATATTTAGTATATTTTCACTTTCTTTTGCCAACATAATAATGAAGCTTCAAGAAAGGATTAAATATGACTAACAAAACTAAAGTAATCTGTAGACCATGTAAGGAAGAACATAACTGGGAAATTGTTTCTCCTAATGGAAAGACCATGAAGCAACACTATGATTCAAAAGCCTCAGCTGTCAAAGCTGCTAGAAAATATGCTAACGAACATGGTGCTGACTTATACATCATGGATTACGATAACAAACAAAGTTCTAAATAGTAATAAAGACTTTAAGGCTTTGAACTATATAATTCATTGCTTTAAAGTCTTTTGTTTATCATAATAAATTTTAACCTCAAAAGCTATTATTAATTATATTAGTAATAATTCTAAATCCACACGTAACTTATAGAATTGTTTTAATTGCAAGTAAATCCAACTTAATAGCTGAAATGTCAATATCGACGATATATTTTGATCAAAATATTAACCTTTGTTAATTGTATTTAAATATTAAGTACTTTTGACATTTATTCAATTTTTAATTTTCCAATATAAACATAAACTAATGCAAATACAATATCAAAATAAATTCACATTGTGTCATTGTAAAAGTACTTTGTCTTTAATTTTTATATATACCTATTTCACTCAAACGATTTTTAACTTTTATTATTCCCGAATCATAAAACTTTGTTTCAATTTTGATTAACTTATTTTTTGATTTTATCTTGATAAAGTATCCTTCTTCTATACTTCTTATTTCTTTTATTTTAATATTTGTTTTATCAAAGAAACTTTTTTTATTATTTTTTTCCTCTACAATTACTATACAAATTTTAGAAGAAAAGAGAGCAATTAATAACATTGTCAAAGCACTTAAAGTAATACCAATACATAACACCAATAATTAAATTAATTATCATAAAGAATGTCATATAAACGAATGATATACAATATATAGTAGTAATACCTTTACTATTTAACCTTGACTTTGAATAAAAAATGTTATTCCATTTTTTATTCCTTTTAATTTCAATACCAAGGCAAAGTATAAAAAATGATAAATACATTAAAAAACTTATAAAACTAATCATTATTTTTCTCCATAAAAATATTTTTACATTATTGCAGTTCTCCATGATGTTCCTAATGTTATAATACTTGATTTAAAAATAGATAAAGTTATAAATTTTAACATATTTGCATATGCACTACTATACATTAAGAATGCAACACCATATTTTACGGTGGCTTTATTCATATGAATGGTTACCATACCAACAGTTTTATAATAACCAGAAGCTACTTTAGTGCTAGTTGCTATCATATTATCATATGCAGATACAAAGTTTTGTTGTAAAGCTTTTATATTCATGCCTAGTTGAGCACCTGGTCCACCGATAATGCCAATTTCTAAACCGATAAGAGTACTAACACCAATATCAGTCCAGTATTCACTATCGTTTGCTCCAAACAAATTATGCCCTTGAATTAAATGGCCACCGACAGAGCCTATAAATCCTAATGCAGCGTTTGCAGCAATCATGGCTTCCCATCCAAGCGGAGACATTGATAAAGCCCCCAATACCTGCAATTCCAGCATCCCAAATAACTTGTAACACGTTAATATCTTGCCAATTAGTTGCAATTTCTTAACTTATAACACTTGAAGTAGCTCCAACAAGTGCTGACACCCCAAATGATAGCAATACCAAAGCAGTAACAGTTAAGGCAAAACACCCATCATGATCCATCATATTCACAGGATCATTAACACAATAAACATATAGATTTAGAATAGTTACGCTTTTTTATTTACATGTATTCTGTTTAACTTAAATTTTAGAAAAATGTCATTTATTTAGTAGTAACTCATATTAAATAACTAATTAACTCAATATTAGTTTTTCTTTGCATCACTAAAATCATTCTTATTATATTACATTTTTATATTTTCTTTTTTTATTTATAATCTTTTTATTCTTTCTTCAATTTCTCTTTCTTTTAAAGTTATATATAATTTTGAGTCTTTTTTTACTAAATTAATATTATTTTTTAAAATAAATTTATTTTCATTTATTTTTTTTAATAATTCATGGCTATTAACTTTTTTATTTAATAATTTTAAATATTCCGTATACAATAGTCTTTCAAAATAATCTAAATTAGTTTCTAAAAATTTACATGTCAATTCTATTGCTGCATTTAAAGAAATGATGTCGCATAATTTTATAAAATTCGAATATCTTTTATTTCCACTAGAATTATTAATTGCTTCATAAAGTTGATTTTTAATCTCATCAAGCCATTCAATTTCATACTTTCTTGGAATCTTGCATTTTTTATATTCTTTTCCATATTCTCTTTGAATGCCAAACGCATTACCATAGCACTTAAAAAATATTTTTTTACCCAATTCAATATTCATAACAGCCACTATACTAAAAAAGCCCAAGCACCATGTGAAATAACATAAGCAACCTCTTTAGCATACATTCCAGTAATGTTGTATGAAGTTAATACAAATTTATTTCTAAGTGCAATTTGTTGTTTTAAAAAAGCTTTATTTATTTTCCACATATTAACACCTTTCATACTTGCTGTAGAATTCCAAACTTCATTAGAAACATGAAATGATGTTCCACCATATTTTTGTGCAATTTCATAGTATGTCGGATCTTCTACTATATAGTCAGTATGACTTTTATATATTCTATATCTATATGGTGACAATA
>ULPG01014378.1_pt1 | contig 25374 bp, 27 predicted proteins | sample 1953321 | NCBI WGS metagenome assembly ULPG01 (sample SAMEA4835624, study PRJEB28245) | human gut metagenome | biome: gut microbiome; material: fecal sample | place: Denmark | collected 2008 | reverse complement strand
GTGTTTGGCAAACAATGCCGCGTATTTTTTTGCTCTGAATAAGCCCTGCTTTTGTTTTAATTTTTGAGAGTTCTTTTCCAAATTAATTTCTTTATGGATTATGTTTTCAGCCTCGTTTGCACTGTTTTCCATTTCATCAATCTGATTCAACAAACTTCCTTTGTAGATACGTTCATCTTGTTTGTATATCTCATCTAAAATGTTAATTTCTTTTATGGTATCATGAATTGTTTTTCCGATTTCATATATTTTGCTAAAAATGCTCATTTCCTTTCCTTTCATAAAAAAAGGCTGACGAGGTCAGCCTTAGGAGTAAATAGTTAAATTTATTGATTTTCTAAATAATTGATGACGCGTTTATCTGTCTGTTTCAGATGATAAAAATCGTAGATTCTCTTTAATGCCGCAGGGTTTTCCAATGATGCTCTTCCCAAAGATATCTTTTCCTCAGGAATCATCATAATAATTTGAGGTTGGGATGTCGCAACAGCCCAGTCTGTTAGTGTTGTGTCGGCCGATTTTGCACTTAGGTCCGCACCATATTTAATTAAAAGCTTTACTTGTTCCGGTTTTTTCAAAGCGGTAGCTAAAATGACAAGAGGTACTTTCTTTTGGCCCAAATAGTTAGTGTCAGCTCCGTGTTTCAGTAAAAACTCTAAAGTACGTAAAGAAGTTCCGGTATTTCCTACGGCAAAAAAAAGATGATCCGTATTTTTGTAAATGTATAGACGATTATTAATATTGTAACCTTTTTTTATCATAGAAGACATTTTTTCAATATCATTTTTCATAATAGCGTCATTAAAGTCGAACCAGTCTTTATAAAGGCAAAAGAAGATCCAGACCGATACAATCACAATCAGCAGCAGGGCAGCGATGGCAATTCCCAGATATTTAAAAAACTTTTTCATCAATAAACCCCTTGTAATAAGACAATTAAGCTTAACCGGTTTAATAATAAAATTCAGTTAAAAAACCGCCGATTTATTGTCGGCGGTTTTTTTAGGCAGACTTGTAGCAAGTGACATAAAACGCATATCAGAATTTTTTATATTTGTCAAGGACAATATTCCTATATGGACGGGCGCCGTCAGCGTCCGTAGGCAGCCTCGATAATCCGGTTGCGGCGTTGTTCTTCCAAATCATAATTGGCTTTGATATTTAACTGCGGCGCAATGGTCGAAATAATTTTTCCGGCTGTCGGCACCGTATTCCAGCCAGAAGTGACAAAGCCCCAGGTTTCTTTGGTGGCTTTGGGTTCGTCCATCATCAGAAACAGGGCATATTGCGGGTTGGATGCCGGAAATGTGGCCAGAAATGAAGTCATGACCTTTTTGTCGACATATTTGCCGTTGACCAGCTTGTTGGCCGTTCCGGTTTTGCCGGCAACCTCATAGCCCAAAACATTGGCGCGTTTGCCGGAACCTTCGACCACGACGCCGCGCAGCAGTTTGCGCATTTCTTTAGACGTGTTGAACGAAACGACCCTGTGGCTTTCGCGGTTTTTGTTGTCTTTTAAAAGCGTCGGTTCATGATAAATGCCGCCGTTGATGACACCAGCAAAAGCGCTGACCAAATGCAGCGGGGTAATTGAAATGCCGTAACCGTAACCGACGGTGGCCGTTGTTTCTTCTCCCCAGCGTCTGGGTACCAGAGGATATCCTTTTTCTGCAACTTCAATTCCCTGAATTGGCTCAAAGAAGCCGAGGTTTTTCAGAAAATTCTGCTGTTCTTTTTTGCCGACTTTAAGGGCAATTTGCGCCGAACCGATGTTCGACGAATAAATCAGAACCTCTTGCAGGGTCAGCCAGCGGTTTTCGCCGCGGTAATCCTTGATTGTGTTATAACGCAGTTTCAGCGGCTTGGTCGCGTCAAACCGGTCGGCAAGCTTGACCTTGCCGCTTTCCAGCCCGAGCGCCGCATTGAAAATTTTCAGAACCGAACCCGGTTCGTAAACGCCTTTGGTGGCAAAATTGAACTGCGCGCGCGGCGTTTTGTAATCGTTTAGGTTGGGGTCATAATCCGGCAGGGAAATCATTGAAATTATTTCGCCGCTTTTAACGTCCATCAAAATTGCCGCTGCGCCTTCCGCACTGTATTTTTCAACAGCGGCGGCCAGTTCGCTGCGAATGGTGTCCTGAATGCCGGCGTCAATGGTAAGCTGCAGCGGAATGTCGGATTGGGTCAGACGCTCGTCAAGCTTCTTTTCGATACCGGAAATGCCTTTGTTGTCTATATTGGTGTTGCCGAGGAGATGGGCAAACAGGTTTTTGTGCGGATAAATGCGTTTTTCGCCGTCTTCAAACTCCAGACCGGGAATGCCCAGATAGTTGATTTGATACTGCTGGGCGGGAGAAAGGTTACGTTTGATATAAACGAAACTCCCGCGCCGCTGCAGTTTGGCCAGAATGTCTTCATAGCGGATGTCCGGCAGAATGCGGCTGAGTTCGGCGGCGGCTTTCTGTGCGTTCAGAATTTTTTTGGGATTGGCGTATAGGTTAACGGTGGGAAGTGACGTGGCGATAATTGTGCCGTTGCGGTCGAGAATGTCGGCGCGTTTTATCGGGTTTGCGGCATAGGCGCGGATGGTGTCGCTTTCGTCGGCGGTTTTGGCTTCGCCGGCGTTTGGCGTGATGCAGACGCTGAAGAGCCGGACGCCGATAACGGCGTAAACCAACAGAAACATCAGCGTTGCAAAGGCGACGCGGTTTTTGCAGGTGGAAAGCGGATCTTTCTCACAAGTGTAATTTTTAAAAGAAAAGCTCTTGTCTATTTTAATTTCCTGTCCCGGAAGATAAAAGTTCTTTTCTTCGCGGCCGGAAAAATACTTTCCCCACATTGACTGCTTCTGCCTTGCTTCTTTTCTTTATCGCTGGGCTTTGACGAGCCGTTTGAGCTCTTTGTTGCGCTCAGCCTGATTGCTTATGTTTTTGCGGGCCAACAGTCTTCTGCCTGATTCGCCCTGTTCATAGTCAAATGGTAACGCAGAATAGTTAATAATTTGTTCAGCCTTGACCTGATTCAGCGAAATATGTTTCGTTGCCAGGGCACGAAGCCGGGACGGATTGTTCAGGTGGCTCCATTCGGCTTTGAGAATATGAATGGTTTTGACGTCTTCTTCAATGTTGCGGTTAATGCTGGCCAGCTCGTTTTCGAGATTCTGAACCTGATTCTTCATGACGAACATGCCGAAACCGACCAGACAGGTAAGGGTAACCCAGAGGCTTAACGTGGCGGTTCTTGTACTGTTCATTGTCGCATTCCTTTCTAGGTAAGCGGGTTAGGGTTTCACTTTTTGACGGCGCAGCGCAGTTTTGCCGAGCGGGCTCGTTTGTTGGTTTCGGTCTCTTCTGGGCCGGGCAGAACGGCTTTTGAACATTCGGCCAGGCTGACGCAGTCGCTGTTCTGCGGCATTTCCGGCATATAGCGCGATACGCCGGCGTTTTTGCCGCTTTGTTCTTTGAAAAAGCTTTTGACAATCCGGTCTTCCAGCGAATGGAACGTAACCACGACCAGACGGCCGTGCGAGGTCAGAAGGTCAACGGCGCCTTTCAGGCCGTTTTCGAGCTCCTCCAGCTCGTTGTTGACGGCAATCCGCAGCGCCTGAAAAGTGCGGGTTGCCGGGTCAATGGCGTTAGGTGTCTTATGAATGACGGTATAGATGATTTCTGCCAGTTCTTTGGTCGTTTCAATCGGCTTAATCCGGCGGCGTTCTGCAATGCGGGCCGCAATCTGCCGCGATTTGCGCTCCTCGCCGTATTTGTAAATCAAATCGGCTAGTTCTTTTTCCGGCATTTCGTTGACAAGGTCGGCGGCAGTGCGCCCGGTACAGGACATCCTCATGTCCAAAGGGGCGTCTTTGGCAAAGGAAAATCCTCTTTCAGCCTCGTCCAGCTGCATGGAGGACACGCCGATGTCAAAAACCGCCCCGTTGACGGGTTGAGCAATAAGATCTTTGAAGTTGCCGAAGGTTCCTTGTCTGAATTCAAAACGGGAACCGTATTTTTCTTTAAGTTCTTCGACGCGAGGTAAAACCGTCGGATCGCGGTCAATGGCGATGAGCCGGCAGTTTGCCGCTTTCAGAATGGCTTCGCTGTAACCGCCGTTGCCGAAAGTGGCGTCGACATATGTTTCGCCGTCCTGCGGTGACAAATGTTCCAAAACCTCTTTGAGCATAACCGGAATATGTTTCTGTGCGGCGGTCATTGTTCGGCCTCCGGTTTGCGTGTCAGCGTCGGCCGGTTCTTCAAAACTTCTGCGCGAATGCGCGCCTCTTCTTTTTCCCAGTTTTCCGGGTTCCAGATTTGAAATTTGCGGCCTTTGCCGACAAAAACGGCCGTGTCGCCGATGCCGGCATGTTTAAGGAGCTTTTCCGTCAGCATGATGCGGCCGGTGGAATCAAAAGTGAATCTTCTGGCGTCGCCGAAAATCAGATTGGTAAGGTTGTCCTGTGTTTCCGAAAAGAAGTCGGTGGCGTTCTCAATGTCGGTGGCCAGCTTGTCAAGCAGCTCTTCGGTGCAGCCTTCAATGCAGGGAGCGGTAAGGCTGCGGTAGCAGACGATTTCCGTTGACAGTTCCTTAACGATTGCGCGGTAGTCTGAAGGCAGGGAAACGCGCCCTTTGGCGTCCACCTTGTTGATGATTGTATCCATAAAGAGAAAGGTTTTTCTCAATTTCAGAATCCTTCAACCGCATTAATCCTATGCTTTATGGTATAACATGGGTTTTTATGGGTTTCAATGGGAAATTTTAGGATTTTGTTAACTGTTCACAGTTTGTTCTGAATAAAATTGTTGCGATTCTCATCAAGCTGGCGGCCGGCTTGCGTTGCCGGGACATAATTTTCTGGGGATAAAACGTCAAAAAAAAGAGTGCCCCGCAGGGAGCACTCCGTAAGTTTAAGAAATGAGGGCATTAACAGAAGATTCCGTCTTCGGAACACTCTTTGTAAGTGTCAAAGAACTCGTCCCGGGCGATACCGTAGATATCGCTTAAATCCGTTACGTTAACGAAACCGCCTGCCTTGATATGCTGTTCCTCGCCCCAAGAGCAGATGAAAGTTGTGTCTTCCGTCAGCTCAAGAAATTTCTGAACGCCTCCGGTCGGTTTGTACCATCCGTCGCCCAGTTCGGGGCAGGGTTCATATTTCTTGGGAAATTTGGCTGCGGGAACAACGTATTTTTCGCCGCCGGGGTTGGTTACAATCCAATCTCCGGCATTGGCGGTATTTGTTGTCTCTTTGGTGCCGTCAGCCAATATCGTTTCGATAACTTCGCCGCCCTCAGCGCATTGAGCCTGAATACGTGCGAATTTGGCAAAGTTCTTAACAACAGCACCCTTAGCGATTAAAGCTGCAACCATTTCTCTCATTTCGTTTTTGTTTAATGTTTCCATATTAATTCTGGATTTTAGGGAGGTTATTTAGTCCAGTGCCTCCATATTAATTAAATTTGAAAATTCACAACAAAGATATCATTGTCTGCCATAATCAAATTCAGTCGGAAATCCGAATTAAATTGAAAACAACCGCTACAATAATACCCTTAATACTTATAATACAGTTTCAGAATAACATATTTGCATACCCCTGTATAGACAAAATTTTGCGATTTTGGTCGAATTTATATGTTGTTATTTGTTTCCGAATCTGGTATAATGCCGTTATCAAAAAAGAGGCGCGGTATTCCGCGCCTCTTTTTGTTGTCATAAAATATATAAAGCACTTGCAATAATTACGAGCAGCGATTAATCTGTTGGGCAGCAGGCAGCCGGATAGCTGCTTCCCGGAAAGGAAAATCCGCGGAAGAGGAAAGTCCGGGCTTCAAGGAAACAAGGCACCGGATAACGTCCGGCCGGAGAAATCCGAGGGAAAGTGCCGCAGAAACATACCGCTCTCTTTCAGGGGGTAAGGTTGAAAAGGCGAGGTAAGAGCTCACCGCGGAACCGGCAACGGTTTTGGCAAGGTAAACCCTGTCTGAAGCAAGACCAAGTTAGGAGGGCCGGAACTTCGGTTCCGGTTATACGGAGGGTTTCCACTCTGCTCCAGAGGTAGGTCGCGTTGAGCCGTACAGCAATGTCCGGCCCAGATGAATAGCTATCGCGCCGCAAGGCGTACAGAACCCGGCTTACAGGCTGCCTGACAGATTTTTTTTATGACTAAGGAGTTGCGCATGCAGACGACAGTGTCCAAAACAGTACAGTTAAGCGGTATCGGTCTTCATTCTGGCTGCCGCGTCAAAATGTCGGTTCTTCCGGCGCCGGCGGATACGGGAATTGTTTTCCGCCGTGTCGATTTGCCGGGAAAACCTGAAATCAGGGCTTTGTACGCCAATGTTGTCAACACGCAGAACTGCACCTGTCTGGGCGATGCCGACGGAAATCTGGTTTCGACGATTGAACATGTTATGGCTGCCTTGTCGGTTCGGGGTGTCGATAATGCGGTTATCGAAGTCGATAATCAGGAGCTTCCGATTATGGACGGCAGCGGCAAAATGTTTTATGATGCGCTGAAAGCGGTGGAGCTGAAAGATTTAAGCGCGCCGCGCATGTATCTCAAAGTTAAAAAGGAAGTGTCATTTGCCGACAAAAACGGTAACGCCGTTTTCCTGCGTCCGGCCGAAAGCTTTATTGTCGATTTTGACATTGAATTTCCGTCCAGGGTTGTCGGCCATCAGTCTTTCTCCGGAGAGATTACGCCGGAAATATTCGAAAAGGAAATCGCGCCCTGTCGCACTTTCTGCGAAAAATACCAGGTTGACTATCTCCAGTCCGTCGGTTTGGCCAAGGGCGGCAGTCTGGACAACGCCGTTGTTCTGGACGGCGAAACGATTTTGAATCCGGGCGGTTTCCGGGTTCGGAACGAATGCGTCAATCATAAGGTATTGGACGCCGTCGGAGATTTGTATACTTCCGGATACCATATTATCGGCAGATTGTCCGCCTCTAAGACCGGCCATTTTCACAATAACGAACTTCTGAAGGTTTTGTTTGCCGACAAATCCAATTATGAATTAGTATAGGAAAGAAAAATGACAAAGCTCAAACTGTTTCTGGCCTGCATATTTTGTCTGGGGCTGGCGGCGGCCTGTTCCTCGACCAAAGAGGCCGAAAAGCCCAAAACTGCCGAAGAACTTTACAATCAGGCGCATAACGATTTGGATCGGACCGCTTATAAAAAGGCGGCCGAGACCTTCGAAAAGGTCGAGCTGGAGCATCCTTATTCCAAATGGGCGACCAAGGCCAAAATCATGGGCGCTTATGCCTATTACAAAGACCAGAAATACGACGACGCCATTCTCAGTCTGGACCGCTTTATCAAATTTCATCCCGGCAACAAGGACATTGCCTATGCCTATTATCTGAAAGCGCTCTGTTATTACGAGCAGATTACCGGCGTCGAGAAGGATCAGGAAAACACCCGGCTGGCTTTGCAGGCGCTGCGTCAGGTCATTACCCGCTTCCCGAACACCGAATATGCCAAAGACGCGTCGCTTAAGCTGGAGCTGACTTATGATCATCTTGCCGGCAAGGAAATGGAAGTCGGCCGCTATTATCTGAATCAGGAAAATTATCTGTCGGCGCTGAACCGCTTTTCGGTCGTTGTCAATGACTATCAGATGACCTCCCATATTGAGGAAGCGCTTTACCGCCAGGTCGAAATTTATACCATTCTGGGCTTAAACAAGGAGGCCGGACAGGCTTTCCGCGTCTTGGAATATAATTATCCCAAGAGCAAGTGGACTGTAGACGCCCGGAAGGTCTTGAAGTAAAGGACGAAACGCCGCGCAATGCTGCAGTCACTGTCAATTCGCAATGTGGTTTTAATTGATCGGCTGGATTTGGATTTCAAGCCCGGTTTAAGCGTATTGACCGGCGAAACCGGCGCCGGCAAGTCGATATTGCTCGATTCTTTGGGGCTGGTGCTGGGCAATCGCGCCGAAACGTCACTGATACGGCAGGGCGAGGACAAACTAAGCGTGACGGCAGTGTTTGAGGTTAAGGACAAAAATAATCCGCTTTATGCCCTGTGTGCGGAATATGAACTTGAAACCGATTCCGAAATAACGATTAAGCGCAGCCTCAACCGCGACGGCAAGGGCAAAATCTTTTTCAATGACCAGCCGGTAACTGCGAAGCTCCTGAAAGAAATCGGCAAATATCTGGTTGAAGTTCACGGGCAGTTTGACAATCAGGGGCTGCTTAATCCGGCCAATCATCGCGATGTTTTGGACGCTTATGCCGGTTATAAGGATCTGCTGGCGGAAGTCGCGGGAAAATTTGCAGCTTACAAAACGGCCAAAACGGCGCGGATTGAAGCGGAAAACGACGTTGCCAGAGCCAGAAGCGACGAGGAGGCGCTGCGTCATTGGGTCGACGAATTGGAAAAAATCGCGCCCGAAGCCGGCGAAGAAGAAACGCTGGGCAAAAAACGCCTGGAAATGATGAATGCCGAAAAGATTATCGAAAGCCTGAGTTATGCCTTTGGCGCGCTTACCCAGAGGGCGGACGTGCAGTCGGCGTTGCGGCAGGCGCAGTCGGCAATGGGCCGGGCGAATGCGTTGGTCGACGGTAAATATGACGAGATTATAGGCATGCTTGACCAGGCGTTGATTGACGTTAACGAAGCGGTCAATGAACTGGAAGAAGCTTCGAGAAATGTCAGTCTGAATCAAAACGAGCTTGAGAATGTCGAAAGCCGCCTGTTTGCATTGCGCGGACTGGCGCGCAAACATCAGGTAACCGTAGACGAACTGCCGCAGATCCTTGCGGATTTCAAACATCGTTTGACGACCATTGAACTGGGAGAAGAGGGTATTGGCCGCCTTCGCCGTGCCGAAGAGCAGGCCAGACTGGATTACGTCAGAAGCGCCAACGAACTGAGCGCCCGCCGCAAGGCTGCCGCACTGCAGCTGGACGGTAAGGTTATGGCTGAACTGCCGCCGCTCAAAATGGAAAAGGCCCGTTTTGTGACCGTGGTTGAAAAGCTTGATGAAGCGGGATGGAATGAACACGGTTTTGACGGCGTTTATTTTACGGTTGCCACCAATCCGAATTCGCCGCAGGGGCCGATTAACAAAATTGCCTCCGGCGGCGAACTGGCTCGTTTCATGTTGGCTTTGAAAGTTAATCTGGCACAGAGTTCGGCCGTTTCGACCATGATTTTTGACGAGGTCGACGCCGGGGTCGGCGGCGCGACGGCACAGGCCGTCGGAGAACGCCTGGCGCGCCTGGCGCAGGATGTTCAGGTGTTGGTCGTTACCCATTCGCCTCAGGTCGCGTCCAAAGGAGACAACCATTTCAAGGTTGAGAAGAACACGGTAGACAATGTGACGACCACGTCAGTCCGTGAACTTGACGATATTGAGCGTCATGAGGAAATTGCCCGGATGCTGGCCGGTGAAAAGATAACTGACGAAGCCCGTGCCGCCGCCCGTGTCCTCATCGGCGCCTGATGCGATGCAGGCATTCAAAAAAGCCTGCATAAACATCGGATATTATCATTTTATAAACGAATTTGTGCTATTTTCATTTTAATTTCTGAGTTTTTATAAGGACAAGACAGATGACAAAAATCGCAGTTGTCGGCGTTATGGAAAGCGTCGGACGTGAAATTTTAAGCTTTTTGGAAGAAGACGGCGTCAAAGCCGAAGACGTTTTTGCTCTGGAACCGAGGTGCCCGCTCGGTAATCAGGTGTCTTACGGTGAAGACGACGAGCTTGATGTTTTGAATTTGGACGAGTTTGACTTTTCTTCGGTCGACGTAGCCGTTTTTGCCGGAACTTCCGAAATCTCCAGACGTTTTGCGGCCAAGGCGGCCAAATATGCGAAAGTGATTGATTGCACGGACGCTTTTTTTGCCGAGCCGGACGTACCGATGGTTATTGCCGGTTTGAACGACGAAAGGATTTCCGAGGCAAAGAAGAATATCGTTTCGCTGCCTTCGGCAATGGTAACCCAAATGCTGCTGCCGCTTGAAAAAGTTTTCAGAAACAACAAAATCCGCCGCATTGTCGCATCGGCTTACATTTCTGCTTCCGTTTACGGTAAGGAGGGCATGGACGAGCTTTTCAACCAGACCCGTAAAATTTTCATGAATGAGCCTTTGGTCGACGACCAGCAGGTTTTCCGCAAGCAGATTGCCTTTAACGTCATTCCGCAGGTCGGCGAGTTTATCGGCGAGGAAACCCGGTGCGAATGGGCGATGAATGCCGAAACCAAAAAAGTTTTGGGCGGAGAGGTTAAGGTTCATGCCAACTGTGCGGTTGTGCCCGCGTTTATCGGCGCTGCCCAGTTTGTAAACGTCGAATGCGAAAACGAAGTTGATGTTGACATGGTGCGCGAGGGTATGAAGTCTGAACCGGGCATCGTGGTCTTTGACAGGAATGTTGAGGGCGGCTATGTCAGTCTGACCGATGTTCAGGGAGAGGATGCGGTTTATGTAAGCCGCCTGCGTCAGGACGCCTCTGTTGAAAACGGCTTCAGCTTTTGGTCCGTAGCCGACAATCTGCGGGCCGGTGTCGCCAAAAACGCTTTTGGAGTAATGAAGCTGATGTTGGCCGAAAAACAGTAAACTTTCAGAGGAACCGTCCATGAAAAAGTTTTTAATCTTCTTTCTGTTTGCCGCTTTTGCCTGGGTTCCCGGCCTTCGCGCCGAGACTTCCGGCGTCGATGCCGTAACCGAGGTTGTCGATTTATATTCTACGCCGGAAATCAATTATCAGGAAACCAGCAAAAAGCTTCAGAAAATTGAAGATTTGCTTAAAAGCGGACAGGTTCCTATTCAGAAAATGTCGGATGAGGTCAGGTTCTTGGAAGATACCCGCGGCCGTCTTATGTCTGCCCGCAAAAGCATAGATCAGGAACTTAAGTTTGTTCAGAAAAGAATTGATGCGCTGGGAGAGGCGCCGGAAGACGGCAGTCAGGAACTGGCGATTATTGCGCAGAAACGCGAGGAGTTCAGCAAGGAGGATGCCTATCAGAAAGGCAAGTTGGCCGAAGCTGATATTCTGCTTACCAAGATAGACGAACTCAATGCCCTTATTTTGGACATTCGCAATCGTGAACTGCTGGGAAGCCTGATAACCAAACAGTCGCCCCTTTATTATCCGCATATTTTGTTTGGCGCGTCCCGTCAGTTTGTCGAATTTGTTTTTGACATCATCAAGTCGCCGGTGCAATGGTACGGAGAGCTTAATGACGAACAGAAGGATTTTGTCAAGTCAAACATTATACCGGTCGGTTTTACGGTGCTGTTTTCGCTTTGGCTCGGTATCTGGCTGCGGCTGTTTATCATGCGCCGTTTCGGCTATAAAAAGGAAACCGAACATCCGCGTTACGGAATGAAGGTGTTTGCTGCGGTTTTCGTTGCCGTTGCCTATGGCGTAATTCCGTCTTCGATTATTATCGGTTTTCTGATTTGGATGGTCAGCACCAAAGTAATGACCGTCGGTTTTTTCGGTCTGGTTTTGGGCAGCCTGCTGTATTATTCGCTGTACGTGATTATGGCTATGGCTTTCTCCCGCGTGACTTTTGCGCCTTATAACGAAAAGTGGCGCCTGGTAAATGTCAATAACGAAAAGGCAAAACGCATAACGCAGGCTTTGTACTTCAGTGCTTATTCCATCGGTCTGGCCTCTTTTCTTGAGCATGTCGCCATTACCGCCAATTACGGTCTGGAACTGAACTATTTTGTAACGGTGCTCTCAAGCGCGGTAAAGGCGTTCTGCATCGTGCTGATTGTTAAGCGCGTTATCTGGGACGACGAGGTGCCCGAAGAAGAGGAAACTGCCGGAGAAGAAACGGCGGATGCCGAAGATGACGAAGGATTAAGCCCGGCGTTCAAAATTACGTTTTTTGTCTCGCTGTTTGCCGTCGGCGTGTTTCTGCTGGCTGTGGTCGGCTATCCGAAACTTTCCGCGTTTATTCTGAACCGGTCGATTCTGTCGGCGATTGTCGTTGGCTTTTTCATTGTAATGCGTAAGGCTTTGTCCGAGGTTATGCATCGGGTGCTGCTGCTGCGCTTCTGGGTCAAGACTTTCAAAATGCGCCGCCGCATGCTTTCCAAAATTGATTTTTGGATGAGTCTGATTATCGATCCGCTGCTGGTGCTGCTGGCTGTTTTTATTCTGCTTTCGTTATGGGGCGTTTCGACGGATTTGCTTTTGCGCAGCATTAAGAAACTGTTCTTCGGTTTCCAGATTGGCGGCGTCAATATTTCGCTGATTGCCATCATCTTTGCGATTCTGTCGTTTTTCGTTTCGCTGGCCGTGATGAAGGCACTGCGCGTGCGGTTGGTAAACAATGTTCTGACCAAAATGGACATCGACGATGGCATTAAGCATTCATTGTCCTCGGGACTGAGCTTTGTCGGCTTTATTCTGGCCGCCATCATCGGCATAACGGTCATGGGCGGCAACCTTTCCAATCTGGCGTTGATAGCTTCGGCTCTTTCCGTCGGTATCGGTTTCGGTTTGCAGAACGTCATTAACAACTTTGTTTCCGGCATCATCATTTTGTTTGAGCGGCCGTTCAAAGTCGGCGACTGGGTCATCGTTAACGGTGAGGAAGGCCGGATTAAGCAGATAAACATTCGCTCTACCGAAATTGAAACGTTCAAGAAGACCAGTATCATAATTCCGAATGCGACTCTGATTTCCAATTCGGTAACCAACCTGACGCACGGCAACAACTGGTCGCGTCAGTCGGTCAGAGTCGGCGTGGCTTATGGTACGGACGTTGACAAGGTCAAACAGATTCTGCTTGAATGTGCGGCCAAATGCAAATATGTTTTGAAAAATCCGGCGCCTTATGTGCTGTTTCAGGATTTCGGCCCTTCCAGCCTGGATTTTGAAGTCCGCTGCTATACCAACGATATTTGGAACGGCTGGATTATCCCCAGTGAACTGCGCAGCGAAATAAACAGACGCTTTATTGAGGAGGGCATTGAAATCCCGTTCCAGCAAATGGTTATCCATCAGGGCGAAAAGGTTGCACCGGAAGAACAGTTCTATGCCAGAAGAAAAATTAAAAAAGATGCAAAGTAATGCTTGCAAAAATAAAAAAGCATGATAAAAAGTAAGACATTGCCGGTTTAGCTCAGTTGGTAGAGCAACGCATTCGTAATGCGTGGGTCGGTAGTTCGAGTCTACTAACCGGCACCATTAAAACAGCCTCCCTCGCGGAGGCTTTTTTTATGGTAATGATATAAAAAAGCTCAAACTTCCGGGAAGGCAGTTCGGCTGAAAGCGAAAGGCGAGCGGAAGCGAATAAGCGCACAGGAACAAGCATTGGCGCAGCCAATGTCGTGGACAGTCTGCTGACCGACACCATTGGATTATTGGCTCCTTTTAAAGATTTAAAAAGAAATTATGATACTATGAAGAAAGACAACTATGATGGCAATGATAAGTTCTTTCATTGCAAAGCTAATTATGAAGCTGCCAAACGTGGAAAATGGGGCGAATTTGTCGGAAAAGCAATGAGTGCAATGCGAGAGTTTCCATATGGAACAATAAAAGGTGGAATACAAGACAGCTCTGATGATTGGGAAGCCAATCGCCGAGGTTGGCGTGGAGCCAAAGCCGGAAAAAATTTATTAGAAAGCTGTTCTCGTAACCCTCGAGACTATTATAAATAAACTTGCATATATCAATAAAGCTTTTAGAATAAATTTTAAGGAGTAAATGTAATGAAAGAACAAGTCAAAAATTTATATCTAAAAGCTTTATTGATTGGAATTAAGGGAATAATTGTTCTTCCTTTAATTGTCTTTTTAATTTATGAAGCGTTTATAACTCAAAATCAAGAAGCTGAAATGTCGCATGTTCAGTATGTTGCTGTCATAACAACATTATGTTGGATTTTAGTTTTATGGACATTTGTTGACTACAAATTAAAACACTATTTATTTTCCGTTTTAGTTATCACTGTATTTTTACAAATGTATTTTTTTAATACTCATATTAGAAGAGCACACCGGCTGGATAGCTGTATAGACAAGGGGGATGTTTGGGATTATGATCAGCATGTTTGCCGTACAGATTGCCTCACATGGAATGCAGTTCAAAAATGTGTTCTGTTCTGAAAGTCAGTAGGAATAATTTCCTTGACAGGTTTCCGCTTTTATGTTAGAAAAAGACATCACTTGCCGCAAGTGTATTTAAAATCCGCCTGATAATTGGCGGATTTTTTTGTGTCATATATAAGGAAATCCAATGTCGAAAATCATCTTTGCCGTCTTTGGGGCGGCGCTTGTCTGCGCCTTGTTCTACCGTTTGGGACGCAGCAGCTGCAAAATTGAAACACTGGTCAGGGAAAAGGAGGTAATCAGATATGTCGAACGTCGGAAAGCGGATATTTATTCGCGCCCTAATGCTTCCCGTGCTGAGCTGCTTGAGCTCATGCGCCGCAACGAATTATAACTACTGCCCGCGTTATCCTGTCGCCGGTGCGAAAGTGGCCTCCGAGCTGGAACAGATTTCCGCCGAAAAACTATCCGCAACCTGGGAATGGATAGGGCGCGTGGACAAACTCCGCCGTGAACTGGAAATCTGCGTCCAACCTAAACTTTAATGTCTTTCAAAATGTCGGCCAGCCGCGGAAGACTGGCATAATCGGTCAGGTCGATGCTGATTGGCGTTACCGAAATTTTGTTTTCAGCAACAACCTCATAATCGGCAGGATAATCGGATTTTTCCGTTTCCTGTCCGGTATAGTTTCGCCGGCAGCGAAGTTTGTATTCCGGCGGATTCTCCGTAAAGCGCCATTCGCCGATTCTCGAGAGCTTGACGCCGCGGACTTCGTCTGCCGGGCAGTCGGGAAAATTGACGTTAACCAGCGTATTCATCGGGAAGGAAAATTTTGTCAGCCGTTCAAGCAGCGGCCGGATAAAATGTCGGGATGCGTCCCAGTCTTGACGGGCGTTTTTCCCCATATGCTGTGAAAAGGCAATGGCAGGTACGCCGCGGATGATGCCTTCCATAGCCGCGCCGATTGTGCCCGAGTAGGTAACGTCTTCGGCAAGATTGCGCCCGAAGTTGACGCCGGACAGCAGCAAGTCGGGATGTTTGTCGCGAAAAAGAAAACGCAGAGCCATATAGACGCAGTCGCCCGGCGTGCCGTCGATGACAAAATGCCAGTCGTCGATTTTTTTTATCTGTCTGACTTCTTCTGCGGAAGCGCAGTCACGCGGCAGCAGCATTGACGACACATGTGCATGCCCGGAACTGCTTTTTTGTCGGTCCGGCGCGGCTACCCAGACGTCGCCGCAGATTTTGCGGGTTTCCTCTTCCAGAATTTTTATGCCTTCGGCATCAATGCCGTCGTCGTTGCATATGAGAATCCGGGCATTTTTCAGGTCTGATATCGGCTTAAAAAACATGAGCGCTCCTTTGGTTGCAATAATTCATAATATGAAACAGAAATCGCCACTATTCAATGGTTTTAATTGAAATTTGCGCTTTAACGATTATCTGGACTCTGAAAACGCAATTTCAGGGAGGAAGACAATGAAGAAAGTTTCTTTTGCTTTGGTGCTGGTAATGTTTCTGTTTGCCTGTGCCACGTCGGAAAAATACGACCGGAAGCTGGCCGGCTGGGTCGGCAAGACCGAAAGTTCGCTGGTCGCCAAATGGGGCCGCCCGAGCGCAACCCGCATTCTGGACAACGGCGACAAGATTATAACCTATACCAAGGCCAATAACGTCTATGTGCCGTCTGAATACTACATTTACAACACGACCGGCGCCCAGCCGAGCGATACCGTGCTCTATTCGCCGTTTATGGACAACTATGACTTTGGCCCCTACAGCCAGACTTTCGGCTATCAGGTCGAGGAAATCTGCCAGACCGCATTCCTGATTCAGGACGGTATCATCACCGGCTGGAAGTGGCGCGGCAACGATTGCGTCGCCCGCTGATTTCTGCCGAAACGCAGTCAGTCCCGGGAGTCTGTTTCCGGGACTTTTTCTTACGTTAAAACATCGTTAAAACCGGAACAAAAATAAAAATTAAAGATTAAGCCGAATCAGCTTTTTGTAACCAATTGTTAACTTAAATATGGTGCAATCTCTTATGTCCGGAAAACCGGCAGAGTCTTGCTTAAATACGTGTGGGAAAGAAAATGGGATTATTTTTAGATTTGCCGAATAAAATTAAAAACTCCGGTTTTCTGATTCTCTGCGTCCTGCTTTTTTTCTATTTCAGCTTTTACACCATCAACGGCGAGCGCGGCCTGCTCAAATATATGTATCTGAGCAAGGAAATCGCCTATGCCAGAACCATTGCCGCCCAGTACAGCGCCCAAAAACAGAAGCTTGAAGCCAAGGTTCGCCTGCTTTCTTCCTCCAGCCTGGATTTGGATATGCTCGACGAACGGGCCCGCGTGGTTTTGAATTTTGCCGGCAATGACGAGTTTGTCATTCTTGACGAGACCGAAAATAAGTAAAAAAGCCTTATCTGAAAACCTTTAAAAATCGTTCATTATCAATATGTTAATCGCCGAGTTGGGATAACTGGGCAAAAAAAGCTGTATTTTTGGAATTTAATTTGCTATACAATACATTGCTAAATTTGTTTAATAACAATTTATTGACCCGGCGTGTCCGGGCTGGGATTTGTATGAATATAGTCAACGACAAGGCGCCGGCTCATATGCAGTATAAGGAAAAGAAGCCGCTTTTCTCGGAAAAGGAAATCATTTTCCGCAGTTCCGGCTGTGCCAAGGTCTGGCAGATTTCTTCGCGGGCGCAGGTCGTTTTTCTGGCCGTGCTGCTGCTGATTGGCATGTGGAGTTTCTATTCGTATTACCTTTACAACCGCTCCGGCCACATCATTTCGTACAAGAACCGCGAACTGGACGAAACGCGCGACGCCTACGTCGAACTGATGACCGACTTCGTGGCCCTGCACAAAAACATCGGCGCCATGATTAGTTCGATAGATAGCGGCGGCGTCAAAAACAACAAGGAGTTTGACAATTATAAACGTCAGGCGATGATTGTCGAAGACAAAATCAGACAGATTACCGACGAAAAGGACTGGCTCAGCAGCGAAACCCTTTCGCAGAAGACCTCTTTGAGCGAAGCCCTGTTACAGCGCGACATTGCCGCTTCCGAACGCGACGAACTGAAAAAGCAGATGAGCAGTCTGGAAGAAACCATTAAGGAAATCAAAAAGGCCGAGATGGAAGTTCTGGAACGCATTGACGGCATTGCCGGCAAGGAAATGGGCAAAATAAAGTCTGCCATCAATTCTATCAACCAGGCTCTTAAAAACAAGGGATTGTATTTTAATGCCCTGGCAAACTCGAAACGCAGAAATAACAGCGGCGGCCCCTATATTCCGGACCGCCGTAATTTGGTTAAAGACAAGGAACTTGACGACAAAATCTCCAAAATTTTCGAAAGTTACGACGATTTGGAATATTATAGGGAAGTTGTTCAGTATATTCCCATCGGCAAACCGGTTTGGAGCTATTGGGTAACGTCGCAGTACGGTTCGCGTTCCGATCCGTTTAACGGCAAGCGTGCCCGTCATAAGGGCATGGACCTTGCCAGCCGCACCGGCAACAAAATCAAGGTCAAGGCCAAGGGCAAAGTTACGCGCGCCGAATATGCCGGCGGCTACGGAAACCTTGTCGTCGTTGACCATGGCAACGGTTTTCAGACAAAATATGCACATATGAATAAAATCTATGTTAAAAAAGGACAATATGTGGAGTATGATGAAACATTGGGAGAGGTTGGCACAACCGGACGTTCGACAGGCCCGCATCTTCATTATGAAGTTTTGTATATGGGAAAAAACGTCGACCCGATGCCGTTCTTGAAAGCTAAAATATCTTAAAGGATAAAACTATGTTTAAAAAGCTAAAACGTCTCGCTTATCTGAAATTTGCCCGCAAGCTGAACAATGCGCCGACGGTGCCCGTTCCAAGCATCATCAGCGAAAATACCAAGCTTACCGGCGACATCATCAGCAATGGCATTGTCCATGTTGACGGCCGTGTCGAAGGCGATATTACCTGCGAAGAACTGGTTATCGGTCTTAAAGGTGCCGTCATCGGTTCGGTCAATGTCAGCAATCTGCATCTTTACGGCCTGTTGCAGGGCAAGGCGAACGTAGACAAACTGTTTGTCGCCAAAACCGCCAAGCTTTTGGGCGACGCGACTCACAATCAGATTGCCATTGAACCCGGCGCTTATATTGACGGACATTGCATCCGTTCCGGCGCGCCGATTCCGGCAGAACAGTCCAAACCGGATTTGATGCTTACCGATTCTCATGCCCGGACGTCAAAAAAAGTTGCAAACAACTAAAACAAAGCCCCGCTGTTGCGGGGCTTTTTTCATATCAGGGTAATTTTGACCGCCTTGCCGTAAGCTTTGGCCAGCTGGTGCAGATGGCCGATGTCAACCGGTTTGATGCCGACTTCCAGCAAGTCGATAATATTGGCCGGAATGCCGGACAGCTTTTCGACCTGTGCCAGCGACAGGTGCGCAGCGTGGGGAGCAGCTCCAGTGAAGCTGCGAGCCGGCTGCGGTGCAGTCCTGTTGGCGAGCGGTTGAGCGGCAGCAAAAACCGCGAGGCTTACAGGACAAACTCGGGTATCGCGCAGCTGGCGGGCAATGCCGTTCCTGATTTTGATGATTTCGTGGTTTTTGATTGCCATTATGTTCAACTCCTTCAATGTTTTGTTAAAACAAAACCGCCCTTTCGTTTGGAAAAGGCGGAGGATTGCTAAGCAAAACCAGCCGCTGCTCCGGCTGGTTTTGTCTGCAAAATCTTGGTAAACCTTATTGAGTGAGGTTCGCGTCAGCAACCGATACGAAATTAGGTTCCCAAGTGAAAACTGTTTAATCAATCAGCTTTATTTTTATGCGTTTGTTCAAAAGAAACGATATATAGTTCAGATGTCCAAAAAAGCGTATTTCACCGCTTAAATGTTCTTTAACAAACTTCAGCGGTATTTTGCTTTGCATGCTGAACTCTTCCGGTGTCAGATGCCGTTCTTCCAAAGCCCGGCGAAAACTCTCGCCGTACTCTAAACGTAACTTCCGTAGATTTTGTTTTCTGATTTGTTTGTCTGACATAACAACAACCTTTCTAAATCCGTATCCGGTTCGGTTTTGCATAAAAGGAGGGTTGAAAATAACCGGACACATTTGGTTAAAAAGATTGTTAAGCATAAAAACTCCTTACAAAACCAGTACGCTTATTCGTCAGCCAAAGCCGCTTATATCGCATCATCCTCCCTTGCAGGAGGTTATTAGATTGGTTCTGTGTAAGGAGTTTCGACACTCCGCCGTCGGTCTAACCGCTTCCGTCGGCAGAAGTGATTATAAAGGCTAAAAGCTATTTTGCAACGCCTTTTTTCATGGATGTCCGAAAGATTGCCGGATCAAGCCCGACAATGACAGAGGAGGAATGGTCACCCTTGGACTTGTTTTTATTACAGTCACCCTCGGGCTTGTCCCGGGGGTCTAAAGACACAAGGCACTTGCTCACGATATGCACGCAGGAAGCATCGCGCTTCAGCAAAGGTTCTCGCCGCAGCCAGTATTGCGGTCAAGCTGGCAACAGCTTGCGCGCAAGGGTGTCCCCTTGTCAAGCCGGCAACAGCTTGTTACTCATAGCGCAGCGCGTTTATCGGATTCAGAAGCGATGCCTTATAAGCCGGAAAGAAACCAAAAAACAACCCTACCAGCCCCGAAAAGCTGAACGGCAGCAAAACATACAGCAGCGAAACTACCGGTGTAAACGACGTAAACATTTTAATTGCCGCAATGCCGATAAATCCGAGTACAATCCCGATAACGCCGCCAATCAGCGACAATACCATCGCCTCGGTCAGAAACTGCCAGCGAATATCCCAGGTCTTGGCGCCGATAGCCATTCTGATACCGATTTCGCGCGTTCTTTCCGTTACTGAAACCAACATAATGTTCATAATGCCGATACCGCCGACCAACAGAGAAATTGAAGCTATCGACCCCAGCAGAATGGTCATGATTTTGGTCGAATTTTCCATCATCTCCATCATCTGCGTCAGGTTTCTGATGACAAAATCGTCTTCCTTGTTGGCACCGAGATTATGCCTCTGCCGCAAAAGCTGCCTGATTTCCTCCTGCGCCGTATATGTGCTCTGCGCATCAGCCGCCTGCAGCATGACAAACTTTACCTGATCTGGAATGGTCATGCCCATAACCTTTTTCTGCGCCGTTGAAATCGGAATGAACACCACGTCGTCCTGATCCATACCCATCCCGTTCTGCCCGCGTTCTTCCAAAACGCCGATAACCTGAAACGGAATACCCTTAATGCGGATAATCCTGTTAATCGGATCGACGTCGCCAAACAGTTCATGCACGACGGTTTCACCCAGAATGGCAACCTTGGCGGCGTTTTTAATGTCCGTATCGCTGAAGAAACGCCCGTATTCCAAATCCCATTTCTTAATCAGAAAATTCCGGTTGTCGGTGCCGGTAATGCCGGTTGACCAGTTGGTGTTGCCATAGACAATCTGCGCCGTTTCCTCCATAATCGGCGCCGCATAGACAATTGCGTCAATTTTTTCCTGAATGGCGTTGCCGTCGGAAAGCCGCATCGTCGGCTGTGAACCGTGACCGCCGCGTGCGCCGCTGGAAGTCGCCACGCCGGAACGAACGATAATCAGATTGGAGCCCATCGCCTGCATATCCTGCTGAATCGAAATCTGCGCGCCGTTGCCCACGGCCAGCATTACAATCACGGCCGCCACGCCGATAATAATGCCGAGACTGGTCAGCGTCGAGCGCAGTTTGTTGGCTCTCACCGCACGCAGAGCTATGCTGCCTATGGTCTTGATGTCTATCATTTTTTAACCTTCTCGTCGCTCACGATCTGCCCGTCGACAATTTTGATAACCCGGTCGCTCCACAAAGCAATGTCTTCTTCATGGGTTACCAGAATAATCGTCCGGTTCAGTTCCTTGTTGAACTTGGTAAAAAGTTTCATAATCTCAATACTGGTCTTGGTGTCCAGATTTCCGGTCGGCTCGTCTGCAAAAATAATCGGCGCCTCGTTGACTAGCGCCCGCGCAATCGCCACACGCTGCTGCTGTCCGCCGGAAAGCTGGTTCGGCTGATGGTTCATGCGCGACTTAAGCCCCACTTCTTCCAAAGCCTTCTCCGCCTTGCGGCGGCGGATTTCTTCCGGCACATTGGCATAAACCATCGGCAGTTCCACATTTTCCACGGCAGACGTGCGCGACAGCAGGTTAAACCCCTGAAACACAAATCCGATTTTGCGGTTGCGAATATCGGCCAGACCGTCGGAATTAAGTTTGCTGATATCCACCCCGTCCAGAAAATATTTTCCCGAACTGGGCTTGTCCAGACAGCCGAGAATATTCATCAGCGTCGACTTTCCCGAACCGGACGGCCCCATAATTGCCACAAATTCGCCTGTTCCGATATTCAGCGTCAGCCCTTTGAGAATTTCCAGCTTCATCTCGCCGACGTCATAATGTTTCTTCAGATTTTTAATCTCAATCAGGGACATTAACGCGGCATCCTCATTCTCATGGCTTTAGCCTTGGCCGCCGCCGAATTTTTTTCTTCCAGAATTACCTCTTCGCCTTCTTTGAGTTCGGCGCCGCTGACTTCCGTAAATTCATCGTCGTAAACGCCGGTAAGAATGCTGACGCGCACGGGTTTTCCGTCTTCCAAAATCCAAAGGCCCCGGTCTTTATACCGCTTTTTAACCGCCGAACCGCCGTCGTCATAGGTAAAGCGCAGCGCCTTGTTCGGCACCAGCAGCACGTTTTCCTTCTGAGCCGTAATCACTTCCACGTTGGCGGTCATGCCGGGCTTAAGGCGCAAATCACGGTTATCTATTTCAATAATCACTTCATAGGTTACCACGTTGGAAGTCGTAATCGCCTCGTTGCGAACCTGCGTGACAATACCGTAAAAAATCTCGTCGGGAAAACTGTCGACGCTGAACTCCACCACCTGTCCCTCTTTGACCTTGGCAATATCCGCCTCGACCACCGAAGCCTCGATCTGCATTTTGGTCAGGTCTTCCGCTACGTTGAACAGCGTCGGGGTCTGAAAGCTCGCTGCCACAGTCTGACCGACTTCGACCGCCTTGGAAACGACGATTCCGTCAACCGGCGAAATAATCTTCGTATAACGCAGTTCGGTCTCCGCCGACTGCAATGACGCCTCAGCCTGCTCCACCTGCGCCTTGTTCAGCGCCAGCTGCGCAATCGAAGTGTCGTAATCTTTCTCCGCCAGATCCAGTTCCTTGTCCGCAGAATATTTCTGATTGTTCAGCTTGCGGATGCGTTTCAGATTTTTTTCGTTGTATTTAACCGTGCTTTCCTGTAACAGAACCTGCGCCTTGGCAATGTCAAGCGCCGCCCGCTGCTGGGCAACCTTGGCCTCAAACAGGTCCGGATCGATTAAGGCCAGCATCTGGTTCTTCTTGACCTCGGAGTTATAATCGACGTAAATCTCTTTTATGGTGCCGGAAACCTGCGTGCCGACATTAATCGTCGAAATCGGATTAATAATGCCCGAGGCGGTAACCTTTTCGGTAATGTTCCCGCGCGACAGTTTCTGAGTCGCAAATTCCGGCTCTTCGTCACGGTTTTCGGAAAAATAATATCCGACTCCGGCAGCCGCCAGCAAAATCAAAAGCCATTTTACCGATTTTTTCATATTTCACCTGCTTTCATCCGAGATTCTCCCTATTTTGTCTTAATCTAATCATAAAAAATTAAAATACCTTAAATAAAACTTGAAAAAAACCGTTTTTTTGTCTATAGTAAAAAAGAACATTTATACAATTATGGATTTTTTAACCCCGGTTTTCCGGATTAAATATTTTTAATTATGTTAACAGAAGAACAAGAAAGAGCCAAAAGACATGCCAGAAAAGAAGAAAATCTGCGCAAGGCTTTCCGCGGCAATTCAACTGCCCGCATTGAGTCGTTAAAAGGTATTATTCGCGCCCTCGCCGTTGACAAACAACCCGTGGACGAATACGTAAAGGAAATTGAGCGCCTGCTCGCCTACCCTGAAAACTTCATCAACTGTGAAAAGGAATACAACGCCCTTTTCCTGCTGCTTGAAGAAAACGATCAGATGAAAGAAAAAATAAGCTCTTTCAAAGCATCTTTGAAAAAAATTAATCTGCCTAAGGCCAGCCGCAGATTTCTAAAAAACTAATTTGGCCGTAAAAATTAAGTTTAATTTCCGGGAGCGTTTACGCTTTCGGACAAATTTATCATTATGACTAAAGACGAAAAGAAAAAGGCAGCTTTCGAGAGAATGACTGCCGAGCAGAGAAAAGAAGCCGAAGCAAAAGCCAAGGCACGTGCAGAAAAGAAAGCCGCAGCCGCAAAAGCCGCTCAAAAAGCTCCCTACGAGCCGAACATGGCGGAAAAACTTGCTGCCAAAAGACAGTTTCTCAAGGAATTGTCGCTTTACTTCAAAGCCGTCCAGCTTGGCAGAGCCGAATACAAACCGGCCATTCTGGAAGCGATGAAAAAAGAACTTTCGGTCAACGACTACAAAGAATTGCGCGAGCAATACATTGACGTGGTTCGCACCGCTTTCTTCTTCCGTACTCCGGTATATACGCACCCGGTCAAAACGGAAGCTGCCAACTTCCTTGATAAGGTCATGACCCACTATCAGGAAGCAGAATGGGGACTGATTCTCGGCCTTCTGACCGAAGGTTACGTCTCAAAAACTTTAGCCGGTATTCTGATAAAGCACAGCGAGCTTATCATTAAGACCGGCCTCGGCGAATTCGTTTTCCGTTTCATCAAGGAAATTAAGGAAAGAAACGGAAATCTGGAAGAAGACAGAACGGTTACACCGTTTACCGACGGCCAGAAAAAACGAATTGAACAACTTTTCAACCTATACCGCCCGGTTATCTACAGCGGCGCATTCCATGAGGTTGAATAAAAAGAAAAGCCCCTTGATGTCAGACATCAACGGGGCTTCTTTTTATTTCAAAACCGTTCCGCTCGGAAAACTGAAACCGCGCAGAAATTCGCCGATTTCCATCGGTTTCTTGCCCTGCCGCTGAATTTTGGCCGGCAGAATTATTCCCTTGCCGCAGGCAATTGCCAAAACACCGCCTGTCGCACTGTCTTCCAGCCGACCTGGCTCATTACCGACCGACATATCAAAATCAGCCTCCAAAACCTTGAAACGCTCACCGTTAAACTCAAAATAAGCCCCGGGAAACGGATTAAAAGCACGAATTTTGCGGACAACCGCATCAGCAGGTTCACTAAAATCTATTTTCGCTTCGCTTTTCTCCAGCTTGGCGGCATAGGGCGTTGTCATTTCACCCTGCCTGCGCGGCGGATAAGCCGCAGGATTGCGCAGATATTCGGCAATCATTTCGGCTCCGTGCTCGGCCAGCCGGTCGTGCAGTTCCCCGCCGGTAATGTTTGCCAACGGCACCGGACGTTTGTCTTCCAACAAAATATTGCCGGTATCCAGCCCTTCGTCCATCTGCATAATCGTCACGCCGCTGACCTCATCGCCGGCCAAAATCGCCCGCTGTATCGGCGCAGCACCGCGCCAACGCGGCAGCATCGAGGCATGGACGTTGATACACCCCAAAGGATAAGCTTCCAACACCTCTTTCGGCAAAATCAGGCCATAAGCGGCCACAACCGCCGCATCTGCTCCCAGAATCTTAAAATTTTCCTGCTCTTCGGCATTACGCAAAGACTTCGGCGTCCGCACTTCTATACCATGCCGCTCGGCAAAAAGATGAACCGGCGTCTTGCTCTCTTTTTGACCGCGGCCGGCCTCTTTCGGCGCCCGTGTATAAACACAGACAACCTCATGTTCTTTGCTTAACGCTTCCAGAACCGGAACCGCAAAATCCGGCGTGCCCATAAATACGATTTTCATCCTCTGCTCTCCTGTTTTAAACATATCCGGCATAGTAACGCAACCACCGCTTTTAGCAACAGTTTTCTGCAACAGCTTACATAAATCGGCAGAAACGTTTTCCCGACAGTCGCCGGCGACACGCCTTCGATTTTGAAAAAACCTTCAAACGAAGTGCCGTTTTTAACGGGCGGTACCTACGCATTTCCAATATCCGGAATTACACGGGCAAGGTTCCTGTGTTTGAGAAGATACGGTTCCGACTTTGCAACGGACATGGCCGTAACCAAGTTTTTTGCAATATGTTGCCGTATCCGACGGACAAACCGGACCTTTGACACATCTGTAACATTTTAAACCGCCGACGGAAACTGATGAACAATCCCAATTTATAGGAAATAAATCCGGAGATTCATACCCATAGTCTTCACATGTTTTTTCCTGAACACAGCTTGCCCCGGATTGGTTA